>Ga0209541_10003437_pt1 | contig 29070 bp, 28 predicted proteins | sample RifCSPlowO2_01_FD_184027 | JGI IMG/M metagenome (GOLD analysis project Ga0209541, IMG submission 184027) | Groundwater microbial communities from Rifle, Colorado - Rifle CSP2_plank lowO2_0.1 (SPAdes) (version 2) | ecosystem: Environmental > Aquatic > Deep subsurface > Groundwater | place... | reverse complement strand
TGATAACTGCTCAATGGTGTACTGGAAAAATGGGTGGTCGCTATCGTTATTATCGTTGTACGAAAAAGAAAGGAAAATGTGGTCAAGGATATTTGCAGGAAGATGCGCTCGCTCTCCAAGTCAAAGAACAGCTTCAATCAGTGTCACTTCCCGAAGCGTGGGCAGATTATATGCTCAAAAAAGTTGAAGTTTTTGAGCACGACGAAATCCACGCTTCGGGAAATCGGCTCGGGCAGATGAAGGAAGATTTGAAAACGCTTGAAGCGAAGCTCGACGCACTTGTTGATTTGTACTTAAACCACGATATTGAGCGCGAAATATATTTAGTGAAAAAAGACAGTTTGATGCGTCAAAAAAGCTCGCTTCAAGCAAAATCTTCATCTGCCCGAGCCGAGAGAAAGAATTGGGTCGAACCCCTGCGGAAGTGGATTTTGGATTCAAAACGCGCGGGGTTTCTGGCAACCAGTGAAAATCTCCATGAGATGAGAGATTTTCTTCGTTCTTTCGGAACGAACCCCGCGCTGAAAGACAAAACTATTTCGATCTCATTTTGCCCGCCCTCCGAATTCGCCCGCACCCGCAAGACGGATTTCATTCCCTCGCCATACAGCGCGCCTTCGGCGCGCCCAGATTTTGCGCTTACTTCTGACCAAGTTTCTGAATGTGACCCTGCGGAGAGTCGAACTCCGGTTAACGGATTGAAAACCCGTTGTCCTAACCATTAGACGACAGGGCCTTAAAACTTTGCAAGACAAAGTTTGGGCACCCCTCACCTCTGGAGGTGAGGGATTGGCCAGAAGCACAGAAAACTATATCATTTTTTGTAAGAAAAGCAAAAATATGTTAATTTGTTGTTGATTCGAACCACTGATGATATAATGGACACATGAGATCAAAATGGTTCAATTTAAAGCAAGAGGCAATTTCTTTACGGAAGATTGGAAATTCCATAAGAGATGTTGAAATCTCACTAGGCATTCCACGCTCCACATTAAGTGGCTGGTTTAAAAGTGTTGAACTTACTCATAGACAAAAAATAAATCTAAAAAATAGACATAAGGAAAATCTTATAAAAGCACGAGAAAAAGCTATTATTTGGCATAATAATCAAAAAATTAATAGAATTATGGATGCAGAAAGAAAAGCCGATACACTTTTATTAAATATAAAAAGTAATAAAAACATTATTGAGCTAGGTTTGGCGATGTTATATCTGGGTGAAGGGGCAAAAAAATCACCGACAACAAGTATTGGCAACTCCGATCCGTTAATCTTAAAATTTTTTCTAAAAATACTGACTAATATTTATGAAATAAAAATTAATAAAATTGCTTTCTATTTACATTTACGTTCAGATCAAAATCCCAGATATATGAAAAAATATTGGTCAGGAGAATTAGATGTTCCAATAGAAAGATTTGGGAAAGTTTCAATCGATAAAAGAACATTAAAAACTAAAACTTACTCACATTATAAAGGTGTTTGTGTGATTAACTGCGGAAATGTTGCGATACAGAGAAAATTGGTATATATTGGAAGAAAGTTTTGTAAAAAAACTATAGAAGACTTGGGCGATTAGCTCATTTGGTAGAGCGTTCGATTGACGTTCGAAAGGTGGCAAGTTCAAATCTTGCATCGCCCACAACTTTACTTTGCTTTATTATCATTTTATATTAATGTTATAAATGGCCCCAATATGGACTGCGAATATGACCTCAGATACAAGACTGGGAATGGCAAGAGAAATGAATTTGAATTTCTATTTCATGCTACTTCTCCTGAACAAGCGACAAGTACTGCGAGAGAGATAATCAAGCACCACCAAGCCGAGGCGATTTCTCTTATCTAGTATGTAGAGTTATATATATGTCCTCGAGCGCTTTGACGGCGTCTCCTGAAGCGATGTTGTTTTGGTGATAGAGTCCATCAGTGCAATCTCCTGCCGCCCAAATACCGGGAACTTTTGTTTGTTGGGTGCGTGGATCAACGGGGATTTGGCCGATTTTATTTAACTCTAAAATATTTTTTACAAAATCAGTAGTTGGCAGTAAACCGATTTCCACAAATATTCCAGGAGTTTCTATTTCGTGGGTTGTGTTTGTGGCTAAATTTTCGTAAACAATGCTTTTTACAAATTTGTCGCCCTTAATTTCTTTAGGAATGGCATTTGTAATAATTTTGAAATTCGGATTTGTTTTCAATTTATTTATGGTTATTTCATCGGCTTTGAACTTGTCTGTTCTATTTAAAAGTGTGACGCTTTTGCAGTAGGCCAAAAGTTGGGCCACGGTTTCAAAAGCGGCATTTCCTCCGCCAATGACCACCACATCCTGTCCTGCAAACAGGGGGCCATCGCATGAAGCGCAGTAAGTTAGGCCTTTATTATCAAACTCCTTTGCTCCGGGAATTTCTAATTTTCGGCGTGTTGAGCCAGTAGTTATTAAAACAGTCTTACTTTGATATTCTTCTTTATCTGTAATTATAGTAAACTCCTTGCCATTTTTTTTAATATCTTTAACCCACTCACCCTCGTTTAGCGTGACAGAATCTCCAGCATAAGCCAGCAAGTGCTCCTTAAAATTTTTTGCCAAATCTACACCGGAAATTTTAACCGTGCCTATCCAATTTTCTACTCCTTCGGAAACGATACTTTGTCCGCCGAATTCAGGGACTATCACCAGAGTTTTCAGTTTTTTCCTAGCGGCATAAACACCAGCAGATACTCCCGCCGGCCCACCACCGATAATAATAAGATCATATATCATAGAATAATGAATATTGAATAATGAATTATGATTTGTTCATTATAAATGATTTCGAAGTTTTAATTAAGCCCTGAAGTAGTTTTTGGCTAAGTGTGATTTTTTCTAAGATTTTTATAAAATAATCATTATTTATGTATTCTAAATCTTTAGCTAATATTAATTGATTTTTCACTTCTATCAGCGAACCATGTGCTAAATAGTAAAATTGAACTTTCTCTCTATAAGATTGTCTTCCAAATCCTTCAGCAATATTAGACGTAATTGAAACAGAAGCTCTTTGTATTTGTGAGACTAATCCAAATTTTTCAGAATCAGGGAATTTTTTTGAAGTTTTATAAATAGAAAGTACTAAATCATGAGCAATTTTCCAAGTATCAAGGTCGGTAAAATCTTTAATTTTTCCTTGATTCATTATTCAATATTCATTATTCCCTATTCTATTTTAATTTACTTCTTCGCAAAAACGCTGGCACTGCGCCCCACTCATCGTCTTCATCCGTCTTTTTATCGTCAGATCCGGTAGTCGGAATAGAATTGAATATTTTACCTTTTTCCTCACTCTCTTTCTCCTTGTTTCCCATAACTTGAGTTGATTGGAAAAGAGTTTTCTTTGTAAAATTTTCTGGAAAATTTGAGGCAATGACAGTTATTTTTACTTCACCTTTTTTCAAACTCTCGTCATTAACCGTACCGAAAATAATCTTGGCATTCGGATCAACAGATTCGGTAATTATCTTGGCGGCATCCTGGATTTCAAACATTCCCAAATCAGCTCCTCCGGCGATAGAAAAGAGAACCCCCTTCGCTCCATTTATAGAAATCTCCAAAAGAGGGGAATTTATAGCCATTTTTGCCGCTTCCTCCGCCCTTTTTTCGCCACTAGCCGTTCCTATGCCCATCAGAGCCGAACCGGCATCGGTCATGATCGCTTTAATATCAGCGAAATCTATATTAATAATTCCGGGAATGGTAATAAGGTCGGAGATGCCTTCAACGGCCGATTTTAAAACATCATCACACATGGCGAAAGCAGTTTTTGCCGTAGTTTCTTTACCGATTGTAGAAAGAAGCCTGTCGTTTGGGATGACAATGATAGCATCGACGGCTTGTCGCAATTCCTCTAGACCGGTTTCAGCTATTTTCATTCTTTGCTGACCTTCAAAGAAAAATGGTTTTGTCACAACTCCCACAGTCAAAGCGCCCATTTCTTTTGCAATTTTGGCAATAATAGGACCAGCTCCCGTGCCAGTTCCACCGCCAAGTCCATAAGTAATAAAAGCCATATCGGCACCCTTCACCGCTTCCTGGACCTCTTCTTTAGTTTCTTCCACCGCTCTTTTTCCCAATTCCGTATTCATCCCGGCTCCAAGTCCGCGAGTCAAATTTGTGCCAATGTGTATTTTTTTCTTAGATAGCGAATGGTGAAGGTCTTGCGAGTCGGTATTAACGGCAATAAAATCAACTCCTTTGACTTTGGAATTAATCATGTGATTTAAGGCGTTTTTACCCGAACCGCCGACACCCAAAACTTTTATCCTAGCGAATGCTTCTACATCTGGTTTTATCTGAGGCATATTTTTATAAGGTTAGTTTTTGATAAGGGTACTATAGCAGAAAGAAAATTAAATACAAACAATTGACCCCATTAGAGATTTATGTCAATGTAATATATAATTTCAAGATGTTTTTAGGGCAAAAATTGCTTGAACCAATCGATAATTTTTTGCCCCCCTTTATTGACTGTGTTTCTCAATCCCAAATTATTTTTTTCTTCCTTTGAAAGACCAAGAGTGCACAAGCCATAAGCCACGGCCCAAATAGAATCTTTACCTCCGTTTTTTGACTCGCCTGATGCAACACTGCCAATTCTTGAAGGCAATTTCAAAAAGTTTTTTGCAAAATCTTCAATAGCGTTGATTCCCGCTCCGCCACCAATAATAAAAATACCGGCAGGCAGAAGACCATTGCGACCTATTTTTTTTAAATGATTTTCTATCAGTTCAAACATATCGGCAAGTCTGGCAGAAATTATTTCATCCAACTTTTTCTTTGGGAAAGATGTGGAGCCAAGACCTCCGATTTTGACGTTCTCCGCTTCTTCCAGAGGGATTTTCAGGCCTAAAGCGATGTCGTTGGTAATATCCGTTGATCCGATCGGAAAAACTTCCAAAGATATCGGAATGTTATTTTCAAAAACAACAATAGACATCGTTTCAGAACCGATGTTGGCCAAAACACAGCCAGCCATTTTTTGTTGCTTTGTCAGGGTAACAAAAGAAGAGGCAATCGGAGCCGCCAGACAATCTATAACGTCAATACCGGCCTCATCGATTTTTTCCAAAAGGTCGTTTAAGTGAGGATCCAAGCAGACAATAAAAAGCATTTTAACTTCAAGTTTTGTTCCTTTCATACCTAAGGGTGTCTTGGCCAAAACCGGTTTGCCGTCTATTTTGTAAGATAGGGGAATGCTGTGCAATATACGGTTGTTTTGCAACAAATTGGTGGGCAGGCTCTCCTCACACATCCGTGAGACTTTTTCAATATCCAACTCGGTAATTTGAAGATCGGCCCTGCTTATGATAGCGCTGGCTGAAGAAGAAATACTGGAAAGACCAATGCCCCCAACGGAGACAAAAGCCTTGTTAATTTTTATGCCAGATGTTTTTTCGGCCAGTTTTATGGCACTCCTGATGCTTTGAGTTACATCCTCGCCATTTATAATATAACCATGCCTTAATCCGCGAGACTCCGATAACCCAGTTCCGATTACCCGGGTTATATTTTTTCCGTTTTCTCTAACAAGTTCAGCTACCACCACTTTTATTTGTGACGTTCCAATATCAATTCCGGCTGTAACATTGCGTGCCATTGTAAATAGTAGAAAGTCCGTAAAGTCTATAAAGTCTCTAAAGTGGAAATACAACTGACTTTATAACTTAAATTGCTCTCGCAATTTGGTTTCTGCTCTCCCCATTCTACTACCATGTTCCATTCCTTTCAAATGCATTAAACCGTGGATAAATAAAAATGTCACTAGATTGTCAAATTTTCTTTGAAACAGTTTTATCTGTCTCCTTACAACGCTGGGGGTAATGAAAATTTCCCCTTTATTTTTCGAAATATTAAAACTTAAAACATTAGTCGGTTTGTTTTTGCCTCTGTAAATCTTATTTAAGGTTTGTGATTTTTTTTCTCCTATAAAAACCAGAGACAAGGAATACTTGCTTCCCAAAGCCTTGTTTTTTATTTTAGCAAAAGGCACGCCAGGGAGCGTGCTTTTTGTCGTGTTGGTTAAACTAAAATTCTTGCCCATCACTGTTATTTTTTGCCACGAGTTGGCATCTCCGGCATTTTACCCATTTTTATCAGTTCACTAATCAGCTCCCGTTTCCGCAAAACTTTTAAAGTTTTTTTCTTTTTGACATATTCAGAGGCTTTTCTTACCGAATATCGCAGGCTTCGAACACGAGGCAAAACGCCCGAGCCCTGGACCCTTTTTGTGAACCTTCTTATAAGATTTAGATTATTCTCGTTTCCTGATTTAACCACCTCTACGTTTATTGTCATGTGGCTAGTACTCTAACATACCCCTTGGTTTCAATCAATCCCAACCATTATTTTTTATTCTTCTTTATTTTTTTTAAAAATTCCGGAAGATCGTGGAGAGCCACAGTTTCCTGCTCTCTGGTTTTCAAATCTCTGACAACCATGCTATTTTCCACCGCTTCTTTTTGTCCCATTATAAGAACATGGCTGGCCTTCATGTATTCAGCGCCGTTCAGTTGCCCGGCTATTTTGTCTTTGGTTATTGAGTGGTAAACCGGGATTTTATTTTTTCGGAGGAGTTCTACCACATTTAAAGCTTTTAATTTGGCCGTTCCTCCAAGTTGGGCCAAATAAAATTTAGGTTTTTTTATATTTTTTATCAAAATTTTTTTCTTGGGTATTTTATTTTTTTTGACAATAACAGTAACGCCAATAGAGGGTATTTCTCTCTTTCCGCCCAATTTTTTGGCCAAGTGATTGTACCTGTATCCAAAAGCCAGAAGTTCGCCTTCCTCAATTATTTCCACCCCGGCACTCTTTTTTTGGGTTTCCCTTATCTCAAAAGCGGTATAAGAGGCATAAAGTTTGTTGGAAAAAAGATTAGGTTTGATTTTATATATTATGCCAAACGATTCTAAACACTCCAAAACTTCCTTGAAATGGATTCTGGCTATATCTGAAAGCGAGCCGATGGGCTCCGGGATGTTTTGGGTAAATTCCCTCGCTTCTTCTGCGACATTTCTAAAAAATGTATAGTGATTTCTTTTGAATTCCTGCCGCATTTTTGCGGTTAGGACATGGGCGTTTTTTCGATAATGAGAAGCTAACTCTTTCTCAAACCTAACTATTGACTCCTTGTCTCCGATACTGTTTATATCTATATAAACATCTTTGTGTCCCAACTCTTCCAGCACGGCCAAAACACACTTTATAAGAAGAGCTTCTGAAGTAGCCCTACTGCTGCCCATAATTTCAAAACCGTACATCTCAACATTAGATTTCTTTTTTACAAGGTTACCGGGCAGAGGTTTTTTGTAGTGTATAGCTATAGGTTGTGTTTCCAAATCAAGCCTTTCATTCATATACCATTCTGTCAGAACCACTTTTTCCAAAGCATCACTATAGTGATCAAAATCCTTGAACTGCTTGGCTTTTAAAAAGTGAGAGGAAAAAATGTGCGGCGGTTTTATAACTGTGAAACCATAATGAATAGCTATTTCACCGACCTTGTCAGAAATATTTTCAAAATATGTTTTTTCCTTACCTTTCTCTTTTTTTGCCATGGCAGTATTTTAATTACTATTACTACTATTTTATTTCTCCCGGCATTACCTCTATTTTATTGAGTGGAAACAGTCGGATAATCGGTTTCCCAAGAATATATTTTTTCTGAAGCGGTCCCCAGAAACGGGAATCAAAACTTTCTGCTCGATTATCTCCCATGACGAAATATTCATCTTCGAAAAGTGTTGCTTCATAGGACATTCCGGAAGTGTGAGCGACATAAAACTGGTCCAAAAAGAAACCGAGAGGATTTTCCTTGTTTACAATACGGGTAGAATTTTCACCGACAATAACCGTTTCTCCCGGCAAACCAATAATTCTTTTTATAAAACTTTTTTTGGTATCTCCCGGATATCTGAAAATTATCACCGAATTTCTCTCTGGTTCGTTAAATTTGTATGAAATTTTATCAACTATAAGGTAATCTCCAGTGTCAAATGTCGGATCCATAGATTTTCCATCGACAAGATACGGTTCGGCTATATAGAGGCGGAAAGGAAGTATTATTCCGAAAGCTATAATTATGAACAGAACAACTTCTTTGGCTATTTCTTTAAATTTTCCTTTTTTGAGAGATTGTGGGAGCAATTCAGAGGATATATTGTTTGGAGAAGGTACATTTTCCTCGGTCATGGGAGTTAGTATACAGGTAAGTCCCATTTGACACAATGGGATTTTCTAGTGTGTGCTTTTTTATTCCATCGGTTTCACTTTATCTATGATTATGCTTTTCTCTTTATTCCTGATTGAAAAAATTCCCTTAACCACAATGCAGCTGTCCAGAATAAACAAATCAGCAAATTCTCCAAGTACCCTGGGAAAGACTACAGCTTCTATTGAATCAGACAAATCGGCCATTTTAAGAAAAACCATTTTCTCGCCATTTTTTGTCATGACATTTCTCATTTCCTCTATGATTCCGCCGATAACCACAGAATCTTTTTCTTTGGCCGTTTCTTTAAGTTTCTGTATATTTATTTCTCGGTTTTCCAATTTATGCTTATAGCTGTCCAGTGGATGTCCGGAAATATAAAGGCCTAAAAGTTCTTTTTCCCACATTAACTTGTCGGCCAATTTCGTTTCTCTTGTTTTTTCCAAATCTATTTCAATATTTTGTAATGCCATCGTATTTTTCCCAAAAAGCGAATCTTGATCGGATTCTCTGCTTCTTTCATCCTTATTGAAAGTCAGAAGTTTATCTATGTTATGCAAAAAAAGGGCTCTGTCACCAAGAGAGTCCATCGCTCCGGATTTAACAAGCGACTCCAGAGATTTTTTGTTTAAATTTTTATCTTTTATTCTGCGCAAAAAATCAGAAATGGAAGAAAATTTTCCATTCTTTTTTCTTTCGTTGATTATAGACTCGGCAATTCCTTCTCCCAAGTTTTTAATAGTGTTGAGCCCGAAACGGATTGAATCCTGCCTCTTCAGCAGGTTGTCGATGAGGCGACTTTTCCCGTCTTTTATTACCGTAAATCCTCCAAACGATTCGTTGATATCCGGAGGCAGAATGGCAATTTCCATTCTTTTGCATTCAGTGATTGTTTCAGAAATAGTTTCAATATTTCCTGATTCCGCCGTCAAAACGGCAGACATATATATAGCCGGGAAATTGGCTTTCATATAAGCCGTTTGGTAAGCCACTTTGCCATAGCTGGCCGCGTGAGCCTTGTTGAAACCATATCCTTGAAATGGTTCAAAGAGATTCCAAAGCTCCTCGGCTTTTTGCTTGCTCATCCCTCCGTGTTTTTGACATCCTTCCACGAATTTTATATGCTGCTTGGCCATTTCCTCCGGAATTTTTTTACCAACAGCTTTTCTGAATTTATCCACTTCACCCCAACTGTACCCGGCCACTTCAATGGCGGTATAAAGAAGATCGTCTTGATAAACAAGCACGCCATATGTTCTGTCAAGAAAGTCCTTCATTTTTGGGTCAAGATAAACTACAGGTTTTTTGCCGTGTTTTCTTTCAATATATTCTTTTATGTTGTCCATCGGCCCCGGACGATACAGGGCTACCATCAGGTTAATGTCGTGGATTGTTGTCGGACGCAGTTCTTTTAAAGCTTTAGTCATTCCATCGCCGTTTAACTGAAAAAGTCCGACAGTCTCACCGCGAGCCAGCATTTCAAAAGTTTTACTGTCATCCACCGGCACATTTTCTATATCAATTTTTATTCCTTCTATTTTTTCCACAAGTTTTACAGCGTCAGCCAGGATAGAAAGATTTCTAATGCCAAGAAAATCAAACTTCAAAAGTCCCACACCATCTTCTCCAACCGAATGCATGTCGTATTGAGTGATGATTTTATTTTCGCCCTTGGTATCGTACTGGAGTGGGACATGGTCAGTCAGAGGGGTAGGCGAGATGACCACTCCGGCGGCGTGGACGGAGATATGCCTTGCGCAACCTTCTATTTTTTGGGCCATGTCTATTATTTTTTTGACATTCGCCTCCGCGCCATAAAGTTTTTTTAAATCCGGTTCTTCTCTCATTGCTCTGTCAATTGTCATTGGGAACCCTTGGGCGCCAAATGGTATGAGCTTGGCGATAGAGTCTCCCAAACTATACGGGAAACCAAGGGCTCGTGTGACATCTCGAACAGCCCCGCGAGCCATCATTGTTCCGAATGTTCCGATCTGGGCCACTTTATCAAAACCATATTTCTTTTTAGCGTATTCAATCACTTCATCTCTCCTATTGTCGGCAAAATCCATATCTATATCAGGTGCTGACGGCCTTTCCGGATTTAGAAATCTTTCAAACGGCAGTTTGTATTCAATCGGGTCTACATTGGTAATACCGGCCAAGTAGGTGCATTTTGAACCAGCCACTGATCCTCTGATAGTTGTCAATATCCCGTTTTGATGAGCAAAATTTAATAGATCCCAGACAACCAAAAAATATGGAGCATAACCCTTATCCTTGATAATTTTTAACTCATACTCAATTCTTTCAAGCATCCCCGGATTTTTTTCCAGTTTCTTTTTTTCTATTCCCTCAAAAACTATTTTTCTCCATTCTTCGTCATGGGACAGTCCGCTTTCAACAATATAGTTAGGCAAAAACCATTTGCCTATGGAAATTTCTACATTGCACCTCTCGGCAATTTTTACGGTGTTTTCCAAAGCTTCTGGCAAACTCTTGAAATATCTTTCAGCGGTTAAACCGCTGATGAAAGAAAAGTCATCCTCTCTCTCCTCAATCTGCTCATCGTTTTGTGACTGGACGGCAAGCAATGTATTGCGAGCGATCCTGTCTTCGGTGTGCAAATAGTAGACATCTTGAGCGGCTACTAGCGGCGTTTGTGTTTTTTTTGCAAAATCCACAATTTTTTTCATATTTTCCTCATGACCTTTTATTTCTGGATGATGAGTAATTTCCAAAAAGAAGTTACTTGGACATCCGATGTCCAAGCTGGAGTTAAAAGTTTTTTTATACCAATTTAGGCGTTCATGAGCTTGTTCCATGTTTCCGGTTTTGAGTGAATGTAAAACATCACTTGAGAAAGATGGAGCGATGGCAATAAGTCCTTCGCCATATTTTTCTAAAAGTTCACGGTCCACTCTGGGTTTATAGTAAAAACCCTCAAGATGAGCAAGAGTCACAAGTTTTATCAAATTTTTATAACCGGTTTGATTTTCAGCAAGTAAAACTAATCTATATCTCTCTTTGTCAATTCCGGTTTGTTTGTCGTGGCGACTTCGGTAGGCCACATAAGCATCTATTCCGATAATTGGTTTAATTTCTTTTTTCTTGCAGGTTTGATAAAATTCAATTGCACCGTACAAATTGCAATTATCCGTCAGAGCAAGGGCAGTCATTCCATCTTTTTTTGCTTCATCCACCAGAGCCGGAATTTTCGGCAGAGCATTGAGTAAACTGTAATGACTATGGGTATGTAAGTGAATAAATCGGGACATAATTTTTTATTATAGCACCTAAATTTATGGGGAGCATTGTCATTTTTAGTAATTTAGGGTAAGATTTACTCGGAGGTCCTTGTGTCCAAAGAAGATGCTGTTCGTAAACTCATCGCACTCGTTAACCACAATCGTAACGGGAGTATCTACAAACAACCGCTTTCCACGATAACGGAAAGAGGAATTCGTGAACTGGCGCTCAAAGTTGCAATCGAGGATGAAAAAGAGCAGGAAGAGCCACTTGTTCGTTCTGGCAAGGAACTCCCAAGATTTGCACCAAAGTTCGTACCGTAGTTCTTTTCTTGAGGGCTGTCAGCACTTCGTTGCCAGCTCTTTTGTTGTGCTAAAATCTAGAAATGAAAATTGTCGGTATTGACGAAGTTGGACGCGGACCTCTAGCCGGTCCTGTTACGGTTTGTATTGTTTCTTGCGAGTTAAATTTGTACAAAAAACTTAAAAAAAATAAAAATCTACCTATCTCTGGCAAAGACAGTAAAAAACTAAAAACTTCCGACAGAGAAAAATACGAGAAAGTTCTAAAATCTTTAGCGCGAGAAAACAAAATTTCATATTCCATAAACCACGTTTCAAATAAAGTTATCGATTCCAAAGGTCTTTCCTTTGCTATCAAACTTGCAATAGGAAAAGGATTGGAAAATTTAAAATTAAAAAATTATTTAAAAATTAAAAATTATAAATTAAAAATTTTGCTGGATGGGGGACTTCGAGCTCCGAAAGAATTTAAAAATCAAAAAACAATTATCAGGGGCGACGAAAAAGAAAAAATTATCGCTTGGGCGTCTATTTTAGCCAAAGTTTCTCGCGACAGAATTATGACCAGACTTTCAAAAAAATATCCCAAGTATGGATTTCATCTTCACAAAGGTTATGGCACATTACACCACCGAAAAATGATAAAAAAGCACGGATCCTCGGCAATTCATCGCAAGAGTTTTCTAAAACATATCTCTAATTCGCGCGAATAACGAATAATTGACTTGGATATAGTATTATGTTATCTTGAGGCTAGAGGAGTTAGTCGTGACTGAAAAAGTCTGGGTTTTCGCAATCATATACAGGTATGTGAAAGGAAGGCTGGAGTTTTTGCTCCAGGAAAGCCAATCAGTTCTTCCAAAATACAGCGGTGAGATACAAATGAAATTCGTCGGCGGCGGGTTTGAGCCGTATGATGAGAATCATTTTGCCACACTGTCACGCGAAATCGAAAGCGAAATCTTTCTTTCTCTCAAGCTTGGATTTGTGCCGCGAAGAATCCATGACATGACCCATAGAGGTTTGAGAAAGATCGGGTTTTTGGTGCCACTGGGCGCCTTTGTCGGAAAAATCCGAGAAGTGCCACTCCAAGATGGCACCGATATGCTTCTTGGTCTTTATTGGTATTCTCCGGAAGAGGCCGAGAGAAAGATTTACTCGACACACAAGCCGCTTCTCCGGAGCGCAGTTTGGCAGCTTACGAACAACAAAGTAGGTCCTGTGAAGTAAACCGCTTCACTTGACCTACTCCGACCCCGAATCGGAATCTCCAGTTCGGCGGTTTTTTATTTTGTAAATATAGTTGATTTATATGCATATTCGTGTATACTTTCAAAATTATGGTTGTACGAATGCGTCATACAAAAAGTCAACGAAACAGAACAAGATCACATCATCGGCTGACTTCACCTGCCATCACAACAGACAAAAGCACATCTGTTATGCATCTTCGCCACCGAGCTTCTCTCGTTACTGGACAGTACAAAGGCAGAGTGGTTATTGACATGCAGGGTAAGATTGCAAAAAAAGCCAAACGTGAAAAAGAAGCTAAAAAGGAAGGTAGGTAAAAATTTTAAATTTTAATTTATAAATTTAAAATTAAGGCGTGTGCGGCTGGCAGTACATAATTGATAACTTAGATATCATTTGCTATACTGGGTTTGTAGTTATTTCATAATATGGCAAATCGGCACCTTTCCAGATCAATAATTTTGCAGTCGCTATTTGAATGGGACTTTGGTGTAAAAAGTGTTGCCGAGGTCAAAAAAATTTTTGCAAGAAATGCTGAGGAATTTGCTTCTAATCACGGCGATTTTGCTTTCATGGACAACCTCTTAAAAGGAGTTTTGGATAAAAGAAAAGACATTGATCTTATTATTGAAAAAGCCGCTCCTGACTGGCCGATAGAAAAAATAAGTGTAATAGATAGAAACATTCTTCGCATCGGATTATACGAGCTTCTTTTTGCCGACCGTTCTCAGGTTCCGCCAAAAGTGGCCATAAACGAAGCCATTGAACTTTCCAAAACTTTCGGAGGAGAAACTTCAAGCAAATTTGTTAATGGAGTTTTAGGCGCAGTTTACAAAGAACTTGGCCAACCGGGAAAAGACGAAACATCTAGGGACAGAAGGAATAAAAGCCCAAACACGGGACAAGTCCTAGTTGAACAACTTGGCGGAGCAGTTGTCTATGCCAAGGACGGCGATGATATTTACCTGGCTCTTGTCCATGATGTATTTGGCAGGTGGACTTTGTCAAAAGGTAAGATTGGCGACAACCCGGAAACAAAAGGCGAAAGTGTTGAGAATGGAACTGTTAGAGAGATAAAAGAGGAACTTGGTTTAAACATTAAAATCAAGGAAAAACTTGGAGAAAACGAGTACATCGCTTATCATCCTGAAAAAGGCAAAATAAGAAAACACGTTGTTTACTTTTTAGCCGAATCAAAATTCAAAGAATTGAAACCTGAAGCTAAGGGTGGACTGGATGATGCCAAGTGGTTCAAACTGGCTGACATACTTGACTTGAACTTTTACAATGATATCTTGCCGTTAGTTACTAAGGCGATAAATATACTACTTAAAAAACCCACTAATCGCACGAATTGACATGAATCATAACGAATAATCTTTATTCGAAAGATTCGCATATATCCGAGTTATTCGTGGGTAAAATAATTATGGATCTCACTGAATTCGAAAAAAAAATAGAGGTGGATTTTAGAAATAAAGAGCTGTTAAGACAAGCTTTTATTCATCGTTCATATATAAATGAAAACAAGGGGTTCGGCTTAACTCACAACGAACGACTGGAATTTTTAGGCGACGCGGTTTTAGAGCTCATCATCACCGATTTTCTTTACAAAAAATATCCCGGGAAACCGGAAGGGGATTTAACGGCTTATCGTTCGGCGCTAGTTAACGCCGATACTTGTGCCGGAATTGCCAAGTCGCTTGGCATGGAAGAGCACCTTTTGCTTTCCAAAGGAGAAAGCAAAGATCGTGGCCGAGCCAGACAGTATATTTTAGCCAATGTTCTAGAAGCGGTTATTGGAGCGATTTATCTGGACCAAGGAATGGTCAAAGCCAAAGAATTTATTGAAACACATTTCACCCCGCTTATTGAAACTATTATTTCAGCTGGAAGCCATGTTGACGCCAAAAGTTTATTTCAAGAAAAAGCTCAAGAGTTTGACGGTATCACTCCTTCATACAAAACAGTCAAGGAATCAGGTCCCGACCACGATAAAAAGTTTACTGTCGGAGTTTATGTCGGCAAAGAACTGGTGGCACAAGGTGATGGAGAATCAAAGCAGGATGCGGAGCAGAATGCGGCTAAAGAAGCACTTTCAAAAAAAGGTTGGCAATAATTACTTTGATTTTTAAAAGTTGCTTCCCGCCTCTGTAAGAGGAGCAAAATACGGGATAAAATACCCCAAGGCTTACCTCGGCCCAAGCGTGAGCGAAGCGAACACAGCTTGAGTCCGTTTATTCCAAAATCTTTAATACTTGATATTTACGGTTCAGTTACTTTTTTAATATACGTTAAATATTAGCTATAGCATATATTTAACGTATCAAATATAATTGTAGGTTTTTTGATGGACTAATTTTTGATATACTAAATGATGATATGTACTTGAAAAGTATCGAACTTACAGGATTCAAAAGTTTCGCTAAAAAGAGCGAACTTAATTTTACTTCCAAGGTTTCAGCCATTGTCGGTCCAAACGGCTCGGGAAAGTCCAACATTGCCGAGGCATTTCGTTTTGTTTTAGGTGAGCAGTCCATTAAGTCTCTTCGTGGGAAAAAGGGTGAAGATTTAATCTGGAATGGCGCCGGGGATTCGCCACGGGCCAACAGGGCCAGCGTTAAAGTAGTTTTCGACAATAGCAGTAAATTCCTGCCGATAGATTTTGAAACTGTGACCATAGAGCGGGTGGTTCATCGCGACTCGGTAAATGAATATTTAATCAACGGCTCCCAAGTGCGACTTCGAGATGTGGTGGAGCTTTTGGCTTCGGCTCATATCGGCGCTTCGGGTCACCACATCATTTCCCAAGGCGAGGCGGACAGGATTTTAAACGCCAATATAAAAGAGCGAAAATCAATGATTGAGGACGCGCTGGGGCTCAAACTTTTTCAATACAAAAAACAGGAAAGTGAAAGAAAACTCCTAAAAACCCGTGAAAATATTGGCCAAGTAGAATCTTTACGACGTGAGATTGCGCCCCACATTCGTTTTTTGAAAAAGCAGGTGGAGAAAGTGGAAAAAACGGTCCAAATGAAAAACGAGCTGACTACATTAGCAAAAGAGTATCTCAAGCGGGAAGATGAATACATAAATAAAACTAAAGAAAGAATTGAAAAGGGGAAACAACCTCTTTTGGAAAAAGAAAAAGAATTGGATAAGGAATTATCTTCCGCCAAATCTGTTCTAGAAAAAGCCAAACACAAAGACGCCAAGTCCGAAGAACTTATCACCCTTGAAAAGGATTTACATAAAATTCGCGATGAAAAAGATAACTTGTTTCGTGACTTTGGGCGACTGGATGGTGAGCTTTCGTCTTTATCAAAGATGGTCAAAAAGCAGGAGGAAGTGGCTCACTCAATAGAGCACAAAACGGTCACTTTAGTTTCTGTGGAGGAAATTTACAAAAAAGTTGAGGAGAAAATAAAAAGTGCAAGAAATCTTCGAGATACCAAAGCACTTCTGCAGGTCTTAGATGAGGTGGAAAAAATCCTGACTGACTTCATTGATCACAATAAGGACAAGGTTGACATGTCGCTTCTGGAAGATAGTAGGAGAGAGATTGAAACTTTGCGCAGTTCTAAAAAACAGATAGAGAAGTCTTTGGAGGAAATAAAGGAAAGGGAGAACAAACTTTCAGAGCAGTACAACACCCTAAAAAATGACATAGAAAAAGAGAAAGATTCAAATCGTGATGCCGAGAAAGCCGTTTTCCGCATTATGGCGGAATTTCAAGAGGTCATATCTAATCTTCACTCATTCTCCCTTGAGGAAGAAACCTTGAAAGTGGTTGCGGAGGATTACAAAAGGGAACTGACGGAACTCGGGCACTTGCTTGGCACACACATTTTGAAGCTCAGTGCTTCGGCAATTTCAAATTCCGATGAGCCGAGAATTGCTCAGGAAGAGCGCAGGAGAAAGATTGAAAAAATTAAAATTCGGCTTGAAGATTCAAGCGGAGCTGGCGAGATGGAGGTTTTGAAAGAATACACTGAAGTCAGCGAGCGAGATTCGTTTTTAGAAAAGGAACTGATTGACCTGGAAAAATCAGCAGAATCCCTAACCGGACTTATCGCTGATTTGGATAGCCGGCTTTCCACTGAATTTAAAACTGGTGTGGAAAAAATAAACGCGCAGTTTAAAGAATATTTTTTCCTGATGTTTGGCGGCGGGGAAGCCAGACTCTCGGTCATTACTCCGCCGAAACGCAAAAAGAAAGACATTGACTTAGATTTGGAAGAGGGTGATGAAAGTGAAGTTGTTCCGGAGGAAGAAACCGAAGAAGGAATTAACATAGAAGTTATTCTACCAAAGAAAAAAATAAAGGGCCTGATGATGCTCTCCGGTGGTGAGAGAGCCTTGACTTCCATCGCTTTACTTTTTGCCATTTCTCAAGTCAACCCTCCGCCGTTTATTGTTTTGGACGAAACGGATGCGGCCCTTGATGAAGCCAATTCTAAAAAATATGCCGATATGATTGAAAATTTAGCAAACAAATCCCAACTCATTTTAATTACCCATAATCGCGAGACAATGTCTCGCGCCGGAATTCTCTATGGAGTGACCATGGGACGTGGCGGAGGGTCAAAACTTTTGTCAGTTGCTTTCGAAGAAGCAATTGCTGTAGCTAAATAACCTACTTATAAATGAAATACTTTCTAATTTAATCCAATTCTCAATCTACGCTATAGCGTAGATTGAGAATGTATAGTCTTAATACATGGTCGTTATGCTATAATAAAAATGGAATGGAGGTGTCAGATGAGCAAAACTGTTGGACATGTTTGCAGGGGATGTGAGCAGTCGTTTATCGGTTTGACTTGGAGAAACGGGAAAGTGGTAATTGTGGGGAAGTGTGGTTTTTGTGGGGATCAGGCTTTTACACCGCTGGACTCTGCCCTGCGCAAACTGAACCAGCTCACACAAAAAAATACCGAAACTCCTGTAGTCTCGTTGTTCAATTGAGGTGTCCCGTGCGAAAGTTCTAAAAGAGCCCAGCGATTACATCAATGGGCTCTTCGCTTTTATACTAAACTATAATCAAGCGCTCGTTTGTCCAAATCTGCTCCGACAACTTTAAACTTTATAGTGTCTCCAAGCCTAAATTTCTTTCCGGTTTTTTGCCCAACAACCGTGTAATTTTTTTCGTCTAGAGTGAAATAATCGTCACCCAAATCGCGAATTTTTATCATTCCTTCACATTTTGTTTCTTTTTCTTCTATGTAAATACCCCATTCAACAACGCCGGTGATCGTCCCCGTAAATTCCTCTCCGATATGTTCTTGCATATACTCAACCTGTTTGTATTTTATTGAAGCTCGTTCTGCGTCGGACGCTTTTTTCTCAAGCTCTGACGAGGCAAGACAAATACGCTCAAACTTTTCAAACTCATTTTGCTCGATTTTTCCGCCCGACAATTCTCTTTCCAAAAATCTGTGAACTAAAAGATCCGGATATCGGCGTATTGGGGAAGTGAAGTGAGTATAGTAAGAAAAAGCCAATCCGAAGTGACCGATATTTTTTGTGGAGTAAGCAGCTTTGGCCATACTGCGGATTGCGGCAGTTTTAATAAGTTCTTCGTTTGGTGTTCCTTCTACTTCTTTAAGTAGAGTGTTAATATCTTTGGAAGTAACTAGTCCTTCTTTATTTCTCAAATCAAAACCAAGGGCTTTGAGAAATGTGGCAAGATCTTGTATCCGATCAGGGTCAGGTTTGGCGTGGATTCTATAAACCGATTGCTTGCCCTTTAAAAATCCCTTGTTTTGAGACATGAAGACGAATTTTGCTACAGAACGATTAGCTAAAAGCATGAATTCCTCAACAAGCTTGTGAGTTTCCAAACGGCTTTTTTTGTACACCCGAATCGGCTTTCCTTTGAAGTCCAGCACGAATTTTACTTCTTCCGTTTCAAAATTAATTGCCCCGCCATGATATTTGGCTTTTTCTAATTTTTGGGCAATTTCACGGAGTTTTCGAAGTTCCGTTTGGTATGGTCCTGAAAGTTTCCCGTCAATAACTTCTTGGGCTTCTTCGTATGCAAATCTTTTATTGCTATGTATGACTGTTCGGCCGAACCACTCGTCCAAAACTTTTCCATCTCCTGTCATTGTGAAAATCGCTGAAAAAGTCAGTTTGTCTTCATCAGGATTTAGTGAACAAAAGTCGTTTGAAAGAATTTCAGGAAGCATCGGTATGGTGCGATCCACAAGGTAGACTGACAGTCCCCTCTTTTCAGCTTCTCGATCAAGCTCTGTTCCTGGAGTGACAAAGTGAGAAACATCGGCAATGTGTATTCCAATTTCGTATTTGTTGTCTCCCAAATCTTTGAAAGAAATGGCATCGTCGAAATCTTTGGCGTCAAACGGGTCAATAGTGAAAGTTGTGGTTCCGAGCATATCCCGGCGCTTTTTTATTTCTTCGGCAAAGGAGGCCTTATAGGACTTATGGATTCTTTCAGCTTCTAACTCAACCGCATTAGGAAACTCAATCCTAAAGCCCTTTTCCAAAACGATGGATTCCATTTCGGCATTATTTTCGCCTTTTTGACCGATCACTTTTATCATCTTACCTTGCATGATGCTCCAATTTATTACTTTAACCAAAACTTTTATGTTTTTTTGAACACTTTTTTCTTTAGGCAGAAAAATATCAACATACATTCTCCTATCGTCCGGAATGACGTAAATTTTGCCGTCATGTTTGTCTATTGTCCCAACAAACTCATCTTTGGCCCGTTTTATTATTTTTTCCACCTTTCCCTGAGGGCGATTCTTTATTTTTTTACCTAAAAGAGAAATAAGCACAATATCTCCATTGAAAGCCCGGTTGACATTTTTAGGTTGTATCTCAATGCTTACTTTGCTAGCTCCGCGCTTTTCACCGATGTCAAAAAAACCAACACCCTTAGTGTTGATGGCGATGGGACCTTCAAGAGTTTTTTCGGCCTTGTGCTTGGTCATAACGAGCATTCTAGCAAAATTGATTTAAATTGACCATTTTTAAGAATTCTGCTAGAGTAAGTGCCATGTTAAAAATACGATTGCAAAGAGTTGGACGAAAGCACGAACCGTCATTTAGGCTGGTTTTAACCGACTCAAAAAATTCCACTAAAAGTGGAAAATATTTGGAAGTCTTGGGAAACTATGACGCCAGGCGTGGAGAAAAGGCTGAATTCAAAGCTGACAAGATTTTATATTGGATGTCTAAGGGAGCGCAGGCTTCCCCGACAGTTCACAATCTTTTGATAAGTAAAAAAATTATTGAAGGCAAGAAAGTGAACGTCTTGCCAAAAAAGAGACCTATCCTAAAAGAAGTTCCGACTACGGAACCCACCCCTGCTCCTGAATCCACTCCTGCTCAGGTTTCCACTCCAATCGAAACAGAAGCTGAGCAAACATCCACCCTTACAGCAGAGGAGCCGGTTGCTTAAGTTTTTTTAAATGATATAATGCAATGGAGTTACAATTATCCGATAACGATTGAAATCATTATGGAAAAAGACGTACAGTTTTTAGAATTTGTGGTGAAGGCGCTAGTAGAGAAACCGGAAGATGTGAAGATTACAAGAACAGTTGACGAAATGGGAGTATTGATGAGTTTAGATGTTAACAAAGACGACATGGGCAAAATAATTGGTCGAGAAGGTAACACGGCCAAAGCCATCCGGACTCTTCTTCGAGTGGTCGGTATGAAAAACAATGCCCGAGTTAATCTCAAAATTAACGAACCGGTCGGCGGGATGAACGAGGCAAAAACTTCCGCCACCAAATCTCTGGACGAAGCAATGTCAGACCTCAAACTATAATTTCAATAAATTTCTAAAACAAAAAGCTCCCAAACGGGAGTTTTTTGTTTTATTGCTCATAAAAAATATTTATGGTATAATATAAACGGAGGGTTTTTATGATGGATTTGGTACGAAAAGCTACGATGGTCCTGGCTGCTGTTTTGGTTGTTTTCGTAGTTTTGGTTGTTTTTGTCGGGGATGAAACACCAAACAACAAAACACTCATTTTAATTGGTGCAATCGGAGGGATAATTCTCTCTCTTTTTGTCCTGATTGGCTTTGCTCTTCAAAGCGAGTACAGTCTAGAATTGAAAAAGGAGACGGAGGTAGAAGAAAGAAAGTCTCCTGTGATCAGAGCTGTTCCAAGCCCTAACGATGATCAGCAACCAGCGTAGATTTCAGAAAGGTGGGTGAAGAACACCCACCTTTTCTCATATCAAAATTTGTGGTATAAATACGCGATGCGATTTCACGTTGTAACTTTGTTTCCGGATGCTTTTAGCTCGTATCTAAACGAGTCTATTATTGCTAGGGCGATAAAGGATAAAAAAATTAAAGTGAAGTTTTACAATCCTCGAGATTTTACAAAAGATAAATGGCGAAGAATTGACCAGAAACCATACAGCGGAGGCCCCGGAATGGTTATCCAAGCAGAGCCAGTTATCAAAGCTATTAACAAAGCACTTGGAAACGGAGTGTCTAAGTTAAGGAGAAAGGCAAAAATCAAGATTATTTGGCTTAGTCCCGGTGGAAAACAGTTTGATACAAAATACGCAAAAAATATTGCAAAAAAATACACAGACATAATTCTCGTATGCGGAAGATACGAGGGGATAGATGCGCGAGTTAAAAAAGTTTTTTCTGCCAGCTGGCGGATGGAAGAAATTTCCGTTGGACCATTCGTCCTGACCGGTGGGGAATTACCGGCCATGATTTTGATTGACTGCATCTCCAGACAAGTGGAATGTGTTCTTGGCAACCCCGATTCTCTTGAAGAGTCTCGTGTCTCAAGTCATGATGTCTATACTCGCCCAGAAATTTTTACATACAAAGGGAAAAAATACCGTGTGCCAAAAGTTCTCCTATCCGGACACCATAAAAATATTGAAAGTTGGAAGAAATCAAAAAAATAAAATTTCTATTTTATCTTTTATGCTGTTACAATAGCTTCTATGACTCAAAGTGAAGCTCTGGATATTTTAAAAATGGGTAAAAATGTTTTTCTAACTGGGCCGGCTGGGAGTGGGAAAACTTTTGTCTTAAATTCCTACATTCAATATTTAAAATCTCACGCGGTAAATGTGGCTGTTACGGCTTCAACTGGTATCGCCGCAACTCACCTGGGTGGACAAACCATCCACTCGTGGTCGGGACTTGGAGTTAAAGATACTTTGACTGATTATGACATTGAGGAGCTTATGCAACGGCAATATTTATACAAAAGATTTGAAAGAACGAAAGTTTTGATTATTGATGAGATTTCCATGCTCCATCATTTTCGATTGGATCTCATAGAATGGATTTGTCGGCAAATGAAGCGAAACGAAAAACCTTTTGGTGGGATGCAGATTGTCTTGTCTGGAGATTTTTTTCAACTACCGCCAGTTACGCGTGGCGATGTTTTAGAATCGGAGTTTGCCTACAAAGCGGAAAGTTGGTTGGCATCCAAATTCACAGTCTGCCATTTATCAGAACAACATCGCCAAAAAGATAACACCTACCTTTCTATACTCAACCAGATTCGTCAAAACAAAGTTTCAGAAAAAACTTTAGAGCTTTTGAAGACTCGTTTGAATAAAGATCCGGAATCACGAGGAGAATCAACTCGGCTTTACACGCACAATATAGATGTTGATGTCGTGAATAAGCGTTATTTGGATTTACTAAAGACTCAAACAAAAAATTATCACATGACTTCCAAAGGTTCTCACGGTCTTTCTATCTCGCTTAAAAAAAGTTGTCTCTCTCCGGAAAGCTTAGAACTGAAAATCGGAGCCAGAGTAATGTTTACCAAAAATCATCCCGAAGGAGCTTATGTGAACGGCACACTCGGCATTGTCAAAGAGTTCAATCAGTACGGCGACCCGGTTGTTCTGACAAATACCGGAATGAGCTTTTCGGTTTTACCGCAGTCGTGGAAAATTGAGGAAGAGGGAAAAGTCAAAGCCGAGATAAGTCAGTTACCACTCCGCTTAGCTTGGGCTATCACGGTTCACAAAAGTCAGGGAATGTCACTGGATTCCATGGAAGTGGATTTGTCCAAGTCATTTGTGAGGGGAATGGGCTACGTGGCGCTTTCTCGTGTTCGCTCGCTTGGGGGGATGAAGCTTTTAGGCTTTAACGAAATGTCGCTTTTGATTGACCAGGAAGTTTTAGAAAAGGATAAAGAATTCCAAAAATTATCTGAATTACACAGGGGAACCCTGTGTAATATGTCTAGGGAAGAGATAGTTAGGGCACAAAAAGAATGGCTCCGAAAAATTGAACCGGATGAGAAAGTCAAAATTAAGCGAAAGGCTAAATCAAATTTTTCAAATTTAATCGCTCGATCCACCAAATGTGGATTTAGGGAAAAAATTCTTAATAAATCAACTCACGAAATTACTCGTGAAATGCTAGAAAATAAAATTCCGCTTGATAATATTGCTCGAAATAGAGGAGTGAAACAAGAAACGATTATTTCTCACATCGAAGATTTGATTTTAAAAGGGAATTGTCCGGATATTTCCTATTTGAAACGAGAATTAAAAAGAAGCGAGTTTGATGATATCATTTCTGCTTTTCAAAAAGCCGGCACCACTACACTTTCACCGGTTTATAACCTACTTTTGAGACAAAAAAAGAATCCAACCTACCTAAAACTTCGTTTAACTAGACTATTTTTATAGTTGTTCGTCATAAGCAAGGGTCTTTTTTATTTTATATATTAAAATTTATTAGACACTCGGTGTCTAATAAATTTGATTTTTGGAAATATTGCGTTATAGTATTCGAGGAGGTTAGCAGTGACACAAGTTCCACCGGAAAGACGAGTTACACCCATCTTGGTTTGGCAAACGTCGGTGACGGATTATTTCAGTATCATCGAAGAGTTCGGCAGAGCCGGGCTTCGAGCTGGTCCTGATTTCATGATCTCCGATCATGTTGCACACCTTGAGTCGGACATCTGTCCGGATGAGGAGCAACTTCTCGTTGTCAGTCCGCCACACGGCAATTTCGGTGAAGCGGACAGAATTGCTCGCGAGATGAGGGTTAAGTACCCGCGTCTCGTCGTTGCCAGCATGCAGTTTTGCAATACTGTCGAACCGAGGGACCCCTACCATTTGAACATTAATCGTGGTCGGGGCAAGACCTTTTTTGATGACCTGGTACAGGAAGTCAAGCACTTCCTCCAGGTTCACCGGGTGGTGGCGGCACAACTGCTCTAGCGGATGGCAACGCGCGACCGTCAAGCACTTTCTCGGAAAGTGCTTGACGGTTTTTCTATTTGACGGTTCTTTTCTTTCTGGTACGATTGGAATAAATATAAATTATATTGGCACAATGAAATTAAATCAATTTTTTATTTCACTTTTCTTTTTTATTATTTTCTTTGTAAATACACCAACTGTTCTGGCAGATGTTTCAAATACCATCAACACCGACATCCTATCAAATTCTTTAGGTTGTTCTGGTACACAGTCTGGTAATTTCCGAGGCTATCAATATTTAGGACAAGGTTTAAGTGGTAATCTGTCACAAGTGGATATTAAATTATTAACACCTCTGCCTACATATTATGGCAAGGCAGCAACCATGGCCATATACGAAAGTGACACCTATTTAGATAATTATAGTGACATTATTATTTCCAATCTTGTTTGGCAACAAAGTGTACCTAATTATGTTGGGATAAGTGGTTACGATGGAGTTGTTTCTTTTAATAACCCTAATCTGGGCGGCACTTATCAATTTTTACCGAATAAGAATTATTATTTAGTTCCTCTATTTTTCACTTTTGACGGTGGTGGGATCTGTCAAAGCTCCTATTTTTACGGGAGTTCTGATTCCAATTCTTTTCCAACCGGAGAATTTTACATCGATCTCTATGTAAAAGATATTTATTTTAATCTGAAAGGTTTGTCTTATTCCAGCACCACTCCTCCCGTCCTAGTCGGCAACTCAAATGTGCTGTTTATACCGGGTTTTGAAGGAAGTAGGTTATATAAACCAACATCTGTTGTGGGTAATGGCACAAATCAGCTCTGGGAGCCGAATAAAAATGCGGATGTTGATCTACTTCATTTTTTAGACAATAATGGGCAAAAAATAGACCCAAGCATTTACACTGGCGATATCATAAAAGAAGTAAATATAATTGGCACGAATATTTACAAAAGTTTTTCCAATATGATGGATGGTTTAGTGGTTCAGGGGCAGATTAATGACTGGCAAGCTCATGCTTATGATTGGAGAGATAGTGTTACAAGTATTGTAAATAATGGAACTCAATACTTGGACGAAGTAATCACTTTGGAATCACGCCTGCGAGACCTAGCTCTCACTTCAGATAGTGGGGAGGTGACGATCATTGCGCATTCTAATGGTGGTCTCATAGCCAAGTCTCTTATAAAAAAATTGCAGGATGATAAAGTCGCCGGTCTTAATAATTTGATAGATAAGATAGATAAACTGATTTTGGTTGCTGTACCGCAACTAGGAACTCCCACGGCAATCCCTGCGCTTCTTCACGGATATGATCAGGATCTCGGTTTAGGTTTTATCATGAATAAAGCTACAGCTAGGGCATTTGGTGTGACAATGCCAGGAGCATACGGACTCCTGCCTTCGCCGGAGTATTTTAACAAGGTTTTCACTCCTGTCATAAGTTTTTTACCAAACATTGCTGATCCATATATGAATCAAGAAATTTCTTTGTATGGGAATACTATAGATAGTTACTCTGAACTAGGAAGTTTTTTGGCGGGTGGAGATGGTCGGCCCGACCCGGGTGTGTCAGAAATATTTAAGCCGATTAAATTACGATCAAGTTTACTTGATAGTGAAAAGGTGATGCATAGTCAAATAGATAATCTCGTCATACCTTCAAACATAGAAGTTATTGAAATCGCCGGGTGGGGGCTAGTTACAGTTTCAGGGTTTGAATATAGTGCTCCGAAGTTGTGTCAGTATCCAACGGATAATAATTGCACGGGAACTTATTTTATTGACCAGAGACCTGTTTTTGTAATTGATGGCGACAAAACAGTTGTCACTGCCAGTGCTTTGGCGGGGAGTGGGGAAAAATGGTGGGTTAATATAAACAAATATAATTTTCTGAGGCTCCCGAGGATTGGACATGCTAGTATTTTAGAAGTAACTCCACTCCTAGATTTTATTTTAAGTAAAATTACAGATTATTCTTTTACAGACACAACATATATTAGTACTTCAATTCCGAATTATAATGGTAATTACTTGAAACTATCAGTTCACTCACCAGTTACCCTAGACGCTTATGATGTAGATGGAAATCACACTGGTAAAATTTGTCCACCAAATACAGATTTATGTTATGTTGAAGAAAATATTTTAAATAGTTCCTATCTAGAATTTGGAGAAGGTAAATATATAAATCTTCCAGAAGATGAGTTTTCTAGAGTTTCACTTCAAGGTACAGGCATAGGAACATTTACTTATGAATCAGAAAAGGTTTTAGCAGACGGGACTTTAACCACTTCCACCTTTGTTGATATTCCAGTAACGACTCAAACACAGGCAGAAATAACTCTAAATCAAAGTACTGGAATACTAGAGCTTAAACTTGATGTGACAGGGGATGGAGTAATCGATTTTACGCTTGCTCCAAGTGACACCTTTGATCCAATTACTTATCTTCAAATAATGAAAGTAACCATCGACTCGCTAGATATCCCCCAAGCTAAAAAGAAGGCTTTCAGTAAACGTATTGATAACACGATTAAACTTATAGAGAAAGGTAAGATAGATAAGGCTAAATTAAGGGCAGATAAATTTAAGTCAGTTTTAGAGAAAGTAATATCAAAACCCGATCCAAAGAAACCAAAACCCAAAAAACTCTCAAAAACTGATGCACAGCTCTTACTTGATATGTTGAATCATCTATTAGATAATATAAGTTAACATGAAAATGAAAACAACTTACCTAGTTTTTTCAGGGGTTATGGTGTTAGTCGGATTTTTGCTTGTTTTTGCAAGTGTGGATATATACAACATTAGTTACTTAATAGGGGAACCAATCCTTTTCGGATTCGTGCCTGTTTTGATCTATTTTTCTGTATCCTACTTTTTAAATGAAAGTAAGATCTTATTTCAATATAAATTATTTAACTATTATTTAATTGTTTCCTTATTCTTAATTCTATTAACCCCTTCTGACTGTAATGCCCCTCTGGGTATTTGTGTAAACCAAAGTATGTTGTCACTCTTTTTATCTATAATTTTCATCTTAATCTCAATCATCTATTTCATCATCCAATTTTTCAAAAATAAAAAAAACAATGAAAAATTTTATTAAAGAGAACTGGTTTAGGATTTTGGTTATAGTCTTGGTTTTTATATGTTTTGCACATTTCCCTTAAAACTACAACGGGTAGAGGCTTTCAAAATATGCATATCCAATTACCAGTTCGGAGGTCCAGTAGTAATCTACGAAACCTACATAAACGGTTTTCAGGCATGTAAAACCGTGAGTGATGAGTTTTAAAAGTTAAAAATAAAAACAATATTTTAGTAAAAACAGTTCTTGCTTAACCCCTAGGGAACTTGTATTCCCTAATATTGCGGTTTATAATTATATCTATGAAAAGAGCACCATTAATTTTATTTTTACTTTCATTAACAGGTTCTGTTTTAGGTACGGTAGTTGAATCTCAAAGTGTGGAATTAGCCAACTTTATATTTCTTGTTTCTGGTACTGGTATATTTGCTTCCGCCGTCTGGATATTTATTAGAAGATTGATAAAGAAAAAAGTTGAGCACAGCTCAAATACAATAAATAATTAAGGATAATAAGGACAGGCTTCGCTACAGCAGTGGCTTTTATTATAGCAGATAAGCAAACTATTCGATTATTCTTTGAAAAAATACTACTAACAATGTGCCTCCAATACTTGTTAATACAGTCAATAAAACACTTGTTATATCGCTATACTCTTTTGCCATTACACTTAAGAACGTAAGTAATTTTATAAACTTACGGCCCCTATCGTCCATTCTTAACTTCGGGTTACTAGATCTAGTATCACTCTCTATTAGATATTCTCTCTTTTTTGCATCTTCAACTAAATCAAAAATCATCCTTCTTCGCTTTTGTGCTCTATGCATACCTTTACCACCTTGTAGTACCCATATACTTGTAAGACAATAAATCCAACGTTTGAATATCTCTCGAACATCCTCCCCTAAGTGTTTCTCATTTAAAACATGATTTAAAAATTCATTTTTATCTACATTATCCTCATAATACTGTATAGTCCCTCCTCGACGTCCGTGCAACTTATCAAAATATCTACATAACCAATATAAACGTATCATGTGCCTTATTCTACTAATTTTTATTTCATTTGTCATATATCTTTATGTCGCTAGGGGATAGGTGTGAAGTTATATATACCTTACGTGACTAGTGTAATTCGCAAGGACCGTCCTTGCGAGGGTTTGGATTAAATACTCACGGTCGTAACGTTTTAGTGCATTTGAAAAATCATTCTCATATTCTCAAGAATATGAGAATGATCATATGGATTTATAGTTTGCTGGAACGGTTCTTACTTAACTTCCGAGACGAATATTTACACGTTCTCTATTGTCTAATTCGTATGCGACCTAAATTTCTTTAGAAATTTGAAGTACTCTTGTGGTGAATAGTTGAATAACTGAATAGGCGAATAGTGATAATCCAGATCTAGGAATTTTAAAGATTAAATTAAATGTGCCATCATTATAAATGAGTAATGAGAGTCGGTATTCTATGATGCGAAAGTGTTATAGACAGTGTTGTGATTAAAGTCCAGTCATCCGCCTTGCCTGTCCCGTAGCGAGCTTTGCTCTGCTACTGGGGTGCGGTGGATTTGTCCCAAAGACAAAGGGTAGCTGGTATTACATATACAAATAACGATATTCAACCAATATTTTCATTTAAAGGAGACCAAACAGTAGTCACAAAAAGTGCGCTTTATGGTTCTGGTATAAAATATTGGTTAGATTTGAGTAATTCAA
>Ga0209541_10003432_pt1 | contig 29103 bp, 29 predicted proteins | sample RifCSPlowO2_01_FD_184027 | JGI IMG/M metagenome (GOLD analysis project Ga0209541, IMG submission 184027) | Groundwater microbial communities from Rifle, Colorado - Rifle CSP2_plank lowO2_0.1 (SPAdes) (version 2) | ecosystem: Environmental > Aquatic > Deep subsurface > Groundwater | place... | reverse complement strand
TGATTTAACCAGAATTAAGCAAGCTTTAATAACATTTTCCCGATATGTACCCGAATCTGTTGCAGATTTAGAAGATATTGTTATTGACGGTAAACAAGCAGTAAATTCAAACAATGGTGAACCTAAAAATGGTGATTGGCTATCTGGAAGAGCAAGTGCCCATTATAAAACCTTGCGGTTATTCCCAAATGCATTTAAAGACAGAGTCCATAGGGTAACAGATAAAGTGAATAACCTAGAAGGCACAATTATCCATGAACTTGGGCATTCTATAAATAAAAAAGTGGATGTTGATTGGTCGCGTGAATTTGGGTGGAGAATGGTAGATTCTAAAGACATCAGAGAATTACCTGGCGGAGAAAAATCTTCGTATATCTGTGATATGCCCGAAAGATGTGTGACTGAGTACGCTCGCGCAAATGAGTCTGAAGATGTTGCAGAAAGTTTTGTGGCCTACATTTGCGATCCAGAAAAATTAGACGACGAAAAACTAGAATTTTTGCATGCTCGTTACCCTAGAAAGGAAACAACAATTGTTGCTGCTGAAGCAAAAAAACTGGAAGGAGAAGCAGTTGAAGTACCTAAAGTTCCTAGTTTTATTAAATATTTCTTGACGCCTAGCCGTATTAAATCACTGTAGCAGCTACTTTTTCTTCTGTTTTGCAACCGCTTCCATGAAGGCTAAATTAAATATCTTCTACCAGTTTTAAACCTTTAATCGCTTTAAAATCTTTTAAATCCAATGTTGCCAGTTCAAGAGAGTAATTGACTGCAGTTGCAGCAATGATAGCGTCTAAAAGATTCATGTCGTATGTTGACCTTAGTTGTCCTGATAATTTTGAGATGGCCTCATCAAGAGCAAGAATTTTAATTCCCGAGAAAAGTATCTCGATTTCCTGCTTTGCTTTTGTGCTTTGCCAAACGCTTTTGCCGGCATATAGCTCGGTGTGGGTAATTATTGAGCAGAACAGTTCATTTTTCCCATTCGCCAGCATAAATAAAGTGGATTTATCTTTATTTTTTCTTCGAAGGAAATCAATAATTACCGAAGTATCAAGAAGAATTTTGGCCATGAAGCTTTTTGAGTTTCTTTTCAACTTCACTTCTTGTTTGCCCAAAATCCGTCTGAGAGAACCAGCTGCCTTTCACCGTTAAAAGTCTCTTTGCGTAGTCCTTATTTTCTATTTCTGGCTCTACCGGCTCCGCCACAATTTTGCCGCTATCAACAGAAAGTTTAAGCCAGAAATCATCTTTGATACCAATTGCTTTTCTAATTGTTTTTGGAATCGTTATTTGGCCTTTGCTGAAAGATTTGACAAATCTCGTCTGAATCATACTGAAATTCAGTATATACTGAATTTTTATTTTCTGCAAGACTTCGATCTACCTTTTCTTTTGCTTACTCACTGCTTCCATGAAAGCCATATAGAGCGGATGTGGACGAAGAGGACGGGATTTGAGTTCCGGATGAAATTGCACACCGACAAAAAACGGGTGGTTCTTTAGTTCCATCGCTTCGACCAGGTAACCATCCGTAGTTGTGGCAGAAATTATCAAGCCTTTTTTTTCAAATTCTTTCCTGTATTTATTATTAAATTCATATCGGTGGCGATGGCGTTCAGAACCAGTTGTGGATTTATATACCCGCTCAAAGGTAGTTCCCTTTTGCGTTTTCCATTCCCAAGCGCCCAAACGCATCGTTGCGCCCAGATTTTTATATTTAACATTGTCCTTTTGAGACTGCATAATGTGGATTATAGGGTGCTTGGTCTTGGGATTGATTTCGGTGGTGTTGGCATCTTTGTAACCTAATACGTTTCTGGCGAACTCAACAGCAGCCTGCTGCATGCCATAACAAAGACCAAAATAGGGAATATTATTTTCTCGTGCGTATTTAATTGCCGAAACAATACCCTCAACGGCACGGACACCAAAGCCGCCGGGAACAATGATACCGTCAAAACCTTTGAGGACACCGCTGCCCTCGGTCTCGATTTGAGCCGAGTCAATCCAGCGCATCTTGGGTTTGATATCAAAATGGGAAGCGGCATGGCGAATTGACTCGATAACAGAAAGATAAGCGTCGGAGAGCGTGAAATCGCCTGTTGAGAAATACTTGCCGACCATGGCGATTTTGGCAGTTTTTTTGGCGGTTAAAACGCGATTGACCATGATTTTCCAATCTGAAAGATCACTCTTGCGAGGTTTGGTCTTAAGTTTTTCGAGGATTTTGTCGGAAAGCTCTTGGTTTTCGAAGTTTAAAGGGATTTGGTAAATGCTCTCGACATCGGGAGCGGAGATAATATCTTCTGCGGCAAGACCACAAGCAATGGCTATTTTTTCTTTGCGTTTGTCATCAACGGCAACTTGCGAACGGGCCAAGACGAAATCAGCGTGAATACCAGCTTGGGCAAGCTGCAAAATAGACATTTGGGCGGGTTTTGACTTCATCTCCCCTATTGATGAAGGAATTGGCAAATATGTAAGGTGCACATGCAAAATATCGCGGGGACTACTAAGTTTGAGAAGACGATTAGCTTCTAAAAAGAGCAGGTTTTGGTACTCTCCGACTGTACCCCCAATTTCAAAAAGCACGATTTCGGCGCGATTGACTTTGGCGCAGCTGTAGATTCTTTTAATTATTTCGCGCGGCGGGTCCTGGAAAAATTCGACAGTTTTACCCTCGTATCCAAGCGCCCTTTCTTTTTCGATGACTGTTTTGAAGATTTGGCCAGTGGTCATGTAATTTGTCGAGTTGAGGTTTTGATTTAAGAATCTTTCGTAATTACCCAGATCCTGATCGCATTCCATGCCATCATCTAAAACGAAAACTTCTCCATGTTCAATTGGATTCAGTGTTCCGGCGTCGACGTTTAAATAGGGATCTGCTTTGATGGCTGTTACCTTAAAGCCGCGGGATTTTAAAAGGAGAGCAATTGAAGAGGTGGCGACACCTTTACCGATTCCGGATATAACTCCGCCTGAAACAAAGATGATTTTTGTGTTCATAAAAAAATCCTCCTTCGTCCTTTGCTAAGCTCAGGACTATGGAGGACTTGCCCTCCGAAACTTTAGTGTAGGAGGGGCCCGCTAATATTGTCTCAAAGCTAAGTTCAGCTTGTCAAGGATTGAATTTGTTGGTCTGTGCTAAACTATACGGACGACAAAATGAGTGAGAGGCCGTATCCTCTTCTAGCCAACGCTATCCACGATGCACCAAGAGTCAAGATCATTGGCAGTGATGGTCAGCCTCACGAGGTACAGATTTTTCCCTTCGGTGAATATGGAACAATAATTCGACATGGACTGATTCGGGAGATCAGTCACGGGCTATCCAAAAAGCTCAAACGCTGGCAAGGGCAGTTTGATTATCTGGTTGATCTGATGCCAGGCGGTGGCCGTTCGGGTTTAATTGTAGCTTTGGATTGTGGTGTTTATTTAACTACTGGCTGGGTCAATCGCGGGGGCCTCTTATATAAAACTATGCTTGATGATGAATTTCGAGTAAAAGTCGGTGGGCCTCATGGTGGAGAGTTGTGTTTTCGAGGTATTGAAGCTAACGACCGAGTTGTCATCTTAGATGATGTCATTGCAACTGGAGAGACGATGAAAAGTGTTATCCGAGCATTCAAAGAAAGAGGTCCCATAATTGCTGGAGTCTTAACAATTGTTACCAAAGGGGATGAATACAAACGAATTGAGCATGATTTTGATATTCCAGTTGCGAGCTTAATGAACCTTGATGAAAGAGGAAAAATTATCGGTAGGGAAAATTAATTTTCAGCTTTTTTAAGCGCTTATTAAATTCACTGAGTACCCAATCTTGAGTCGCTGCCGGATGGAAGAAGGGTTGGCTACCTAGTTTTTATTTCTATTTCTTCTCTGACGAGATCAAACTTGACGATAAAAAGATCAAAGAAGCCATTTTGCCCAAGTATCCCACTAACGCTTGGTAAATCCGTAAATACTACATTGGTTTTTAAGTTGTTGTTGCCGAGACCTAAGAAAATGTTGGCTATATGTCCTTCTATCGAGGAGTCTTCAATTCCTGAAAAATAAATTCTCTTTCTGCTCTTAAGATTAATATTCAGTTTTTGAGCAATTTCTGTCGGAAAAATGTTGAAATCTGACCCAGAATCAATCAATGCTTCGTACCGAATCGACGATTGTTGAAAACTGAGGCTTACGGGAATAATTGGTCTTAAGATATATTTCTTGCGCAAAAAAGGGTGAATGAGATTAATTTTGCGGTATCTGAACTTCACCGGATGTAATTCTTGCCTGCAAAGTAGGATACCCTTTGGGGAATTCTCATAAAGATTGGTTTTTCGAAACCTTTGGTTTTTGCTTTTTCTGCGGTTTCTTTAAGGGTCTTGCCTGATGAAATCACTGTTTGTTCATCATCTTTTAAGGCTACCCAGAGACCTTTGTATTTCTTGTAAATTTTAGTCCAATCAATTGCTGCCATGTTAAAAGTTATTATACACTAATTTTTAATATTTTGAGCCGCTTTTGAAACTCCCCCATTACCCACTCGCCGGTATTTGCCGGATGGAAAAAGAGTTGTCCTTCCCCTATCCGTTCAGTCGAAATTTTGCTCTTCATATACCACAGCTGGAATTTTTTAAGTAAAATTTCGATGAGTGATAAGTGAGAAGTGATAAGGGAGAAGCCAGATTTCTTGATACTTGATACTTGATACTTGATACTATTATCAGGTTGCCAATTCGGCAGGTATTTTTTGATCCAGCTATTGGCTCTGATCAGTTTATGATAGGCGTTGTCGCGATCCCAAATTGGCTTTATCTGACAAATTTCGTGGGCAGTGTAAAGATTTTGATCATTAATTTTGAGGTAAGTTTCATCAAGGAAAAGGTTTAGGCACGCTTTGTTTGAAACTGATTTCCCTTTTGGATCCCTTTTAAAAGGCCACAAAATAAAGTTTGCCAAAAATCTGGTGGTCCAAAGGTTGCCGCGTGATGTAATAATCAGTAAATCTATATCGTCATTTTTTCGGCTATTGTTCATGGCTAGAGCCCCAGAGATAGCTAATAGTTTGATCGTGGGAATGGCTTTTAAGAGTGCCCCATAAAATAAAGCTCTTTTAAACTTTTGCCTCGAGTTATTTTCTCTGGCAAGGCGAGTCCTGGAGATTTGTGCGCGATTTTTAAGATAATAGAAACCATAATAGCTGCCAATAATTGATCTTGTCATCAGACTGTTTAGCCCATCCCTGATCCTTGCGATATCAACTTTTTTCTCAATTAGAAAGCTATGAACTTCGTCTTCGGCGAGTGGGTAGTCGAAAATGTCATGATAGGCCAAAGTGGCAAGAATTAATTGATTGATACTCATTCTTTTGTGCTTGGCCTGCCTATGTTAATTAAGCCAAAGAGAAAAATCAAAGGGTATTTTGAACTATTGGGACGAGGAGCTGAACTTAGTCAAGATTTTTTCAACATTTTTGGCAGTTGTCGAAAGAGCGGTGGTTAGGGGAGTACCGGAAATAGTCGCATTTATGGCATCCTCATAAGCTTTGATGATTTGGTCGTTTAGGCCGTTGTCAAATGTGCGTGAAGCCATCGGAAAGGAGCGCATATAGGGCGCGTCGCTGACAAACGCTCCTACTATAGGATCTGAGGCCAACTTTTGAGCAAGGGCAATTTTGGGGTATGGCTGGCCATAAAATCTGCCTGGCGTCTTGGCAGACTCGCTATAAAGCTTAATTAGCGTCTGATCTTCTTGCAAGTACTTAATAAATTCCAGTGCCTCCTGTTGGTTAGCGGATTTTGAGGAAACACCGACAGCCCAATAGCTCGCCCAAGCAACTCTGCCACCTTCTAGTTGGGGAACTGGTGCCAGCTTAAATTTTAAAAGAGGGTTTGCATTCTTTATTTCCGTAGCCCGCCAACTTGGTGCTAAATACATAGCCAGATTGCCGCCGGCAAAGGCCACCGTTGAGGCTGGCATGGTTTCATCCCAAACCCGATCTTGACCTTTGGCAAAATGAATGTAGTAATCCAGAGCATCTGCAGAAAGTTTGTCTGTGGGAGACTTGAGATCGCCACCATTTTGCATGATCATCAAAGCCAAAATGTCAGAAAAATGATCAACGTTGGAAGCCGTGCCCAGAGCCACTCCAGCCGTTCTGATCTTGCCGGTTGAGTCGCGAACTGTCAACTTGGCTGCGGTTTGGGCAAGTTGCTGCCAGGTAGCCGGCGGGCCTGTGATGCCTGCTGCCTGAAAAATGTCCTCATTCCAATAGAGACCCAGTCCGTCTATACCGGTTGGGAAACCGATCAACTTTTTATCTGAATTTCTAAGGTCTTTGAAAATAGTCGGGTAGTACTTATTCTTAAAATCGCTTTGAGAAATAATGGTTCCCGGAATAGGTGTTAGTTCATTGTTAAGAGATGATGTCCAGGTATTGTGGAACTGAAAAATATCGGGGCCTTTGCCGCTTGCGATTTGGCTAACCAAAGTCTCTCGATATTGTTGGGGACTTTTCTTCTCGTAAATAATATTAACGTTGGGTTTAATTTGCTTGTAATCATTAATAACTTGATTTGCGACAGTGGCTGAATCCCAAAGGCCCCAATATCTTAGAGTTACAACCTCTTTTTGATTCTGGCCGGGAATTAGAGAGCATGCCGAAAGTACCAAGGAGAAAATAAGTGTTGATAAGATTTTGATGGGCCAGTTTTTGAACATGCTTTGTTTATGTGGCTATATTAAGCTTGGCAGATGTCATATATGTCTATGATATCATAAGCTGGGATGGGCCCAGCTTGCAATCCCTGTAGGAATTTAGGTGAGATTTATGGGCAAAAAGAAATTAAGAAGTTGGTTGAGAAAAAAGCACGACTTGCAAAAATTTCTACTTTTAGGATCAGTTATTCTTTTGGTTGTGCTTGGCTATTTTGTTTCCTATAGGGACAAGGCTTTGCCAAACACTTATTTTGCAGCGCAGCAAATCTCCGGTAGGAATAGGGAAGAGACAGCAAAAATTATTTCTGCTAATATTGATGATTTTGAAAAGCGGGGTCTAACACTTGAGGTAGACGGCCAAATTGAAAATTTTAAACTTAGTGATTTGGGTATTGAGATAAATCTAGAGAGAACCTTAGAAAAAGTTTTTGCAGGTAAACATTCAGACTATTTAGGAACTACTTTTTTAATTTGGTTAAGAGCACCTTTTTTGAAAACCTTTATTAGCCCAGAATATAGCATCAACTATTCTGAGCTTGGAGTGGTACTTGAAAATAGCCTTGCCAAATACGAAAAACCGGTAAAAAACGCTTCAATTGTTTTTGTAAGAAATGAGGCAAAAATTGTTGATTCGCAATCCGGAAGAGTAGCTGATAAGTCGGCATTAATGCTTACCCTTCGTCAAAGTATAGAGAGTTTATCACCAGGACAGATTGAAATTTCATTTGTCGATGAATCACCTTTGACTAACCAGGATCAGGCGGTGCGTGCTTTGGATAAAGTTAAAAACTTGCAGCAGAGACGAATCGTTCTTAATTTTGGCTTTGATAGATGGGTAATAGCAGGCGGTGACCTTTTTGATTTTTTAAAATTTTATCCGTATGGTTATGATGGCAATTACCTGTTGACGCTTAATTTTGGCAAATCACCTGTTGCTGCTGCAGAGCTAGAATATGGTAAAGATACAAGGCCGCCCCTGGAGGTAAATCTTGACAGGGACAAAATCGATAAGTATATATCCCAGATTGGGGCGGTAGTCGATAAACCTACTGTTGATGCTACTTTGAGGTTTGAAAACGGTAGGGTTCTGGAGTTTACTCCCGCCCAAGATGGTCAAAAACTGGACATGGCTTTAACTAAACGCTTAATTCTGGACAAAATTTCCATCGATGATATTTCGGCCGAACGCGAGATTACTATCAATTTGCCGGTCAAGATCACAAAAGCAGCAATCGCCAATAACGAAATTAATCGCTTAGGCATTCGCGAACTGGTAGGTCGCGGCGTTTCTTATTTTGCCGGCTCGATCGCCAATAGGATCTACAATATTGGGCTTGGATCATCGCTTATAAATGGGGTTCTGGTTAAGCCCGGAGATATTTTTTCTTTCAATAAATTAGTCGGACCGGTTTCAGCGGAACAAGGTTTTAGGCAAGCCTATGTAATTGCTAAAGGCAGGACAGTGCTTGACGATGGCGGGGGTATTTGTCAGGTTTCAACGACGGTTTTTCGCGCGGCACTCAACGCTGGTTTGCCAATACTTGAGCGAACGGCCCATGCATATCGGGTTGCCTATTATGAGCAAAGAGGATTTAAGCCGGGTTTCGACGCAACGGTTTGGTCACCCACTGTTGACTTGAAATTTAAAAACGACACAGATCAGCATATTCTAATTCAAGCGACTGTTGATCGTGCTCAATCAAAATTACAGGTTGATATATACGGCACTGCAGACGGGCGCAAGGTTGAAATAAGCGAACCCGTTTTAACTAATCACCGCCCGGCACCAGAGCCTCTGTATCAGGATGACCCGACACTGCCAAAAGGTGTAACAAAGCAGGTTGATTTTGCAGCCGCAGGCCTAACTTCTGTCTTTACCAGAAAAGTTTACAAAGGAGACGACCTTATCATCGATGATACCTTTAAATCCAACTTTAGACCCTGGCAAGCTGTATACTTGGTAGGGACGGGGGGATGAAAAAAGATTTAGCAATTATTGGCGGATTATTTTTGGTTGTGGTGGTCCTGTTAGTTTTCGGGCAAGGCTTTTCGTCGGCATCCTTTGTTGGTCTTAAGCCGGCAGGCCAGGTATCTTCACAAAATAAGGGGCAGACCAGTGTGGCTATCGGTAGTTTGAATGTTAATGTTAAAGTTGTAATTTCCGCCAGCGAGCGTAAAAAGGGTCTTTCGGGAGATGACTCTTTGCCAATAAATTCCGGTATGCTATTTGTTTTTGATAAAAGTGCTAAATGGGGAATTTGGATGAAGAACATGAAGTTTCCGATAGATATTATCTGGATTGATGATTCGCCAGCTGGCGAAAAAAGAATAGTTGATATTGCTGCCAATGCACTACCTGAATCCGGGAAGAAAGACGCTGAGCTTACCGTATATAGACCTCAGACTGATAGTAAATATATTTTGGAAATTAACGCAGGACTTGCCAATTTAAACAATCTCAAGGTTGGAGATGCAGTTAATTTCTAACTATAATCCGTAAATTTAAGATTGCTCTTCGAATTTCAGAAAGTGACGGTGTTTGAAATCTGTCTACGGTACCGTCTTCAAGTGTGAACCAGCTAAGTAGGGCGAGCACTTTGCTTATGTTGTTAAATTCACGTGATAATGTGAGTTCAGCTTTATCGTCCACAAAAACTATTGGGTATTTAGGCGAAATTTTTCTTGTTTCATCTTCTCCTTCGCCTTGTTTTTTGCCTTCCCACCATATTGTAATTGGTTTTCCTAAACTAATATTCTCGCCTTCTATAGTACCTTCTATGATTGCTAAATCGGGGTTAAACTCTGTAACAGTAAAGCGACTTATCGTAAAACCGTCTACATGATAGTTGGGGGATAACTCAACCTTACAAGATTCACTTGCTGGTCGAGGAGGAGTTTGAGGCCCTTCGGTAACAACTTCCAATTTACCTTCAAATTCTGGAATTGAAAACGGCGTTCTGTCTGACATTCAGCTGTGATTCTATACTTAAATTGATTAGAATACAAATATGAAAATTTTAGGCATTGAGACCACTTGTGATGAGACGGGAGCGGCCGTAGTTGAGGGGAAGCTTAACTCAACGCTAGGGTTAAAACTCCTGAGCAATGTTGTAGCGTCTTCAGTTGAGCTTCAGAAGAAATATGGTGGTGTTGTGCCGGAGGTAGCGGCACGCGAGCAGGTGAGGGTGATTATCCCAGTAATTAAAGAGGCGCTTAGCGAATTTTCGCCGAAAGATATCGACGCGATTGCGGTTGCGCACGGGCCCGGGCTTATTGGGTCGCTTTTGATCGGCGTAGAAACAGCAAAGGTACTTGCGCTAGCGTGGAACAAACCTTTGATTGGCATAAATCATTTGGTCGGACATATATACGCCAACTCCGTTTGCGAAAAATCAAAAATCAAAAATCAAAAATCAAAAATAGAATTTCCCTTAATAGCTTTGGTGGTTTCCGGTGGACATACGGATTTAGTGCTGATGGCTGAGCATGGAAAGTTTAGATTAATAGGGTCAACACTTGACGATGCCGCTGGAGAAGCATTTGATAAAGTAGCTAAACTTTTAGGGCTTGGTTATCCGGGAGGACCGGAGATTGAGAAGTTAGCTTCCAGCGTTCCCACCAAAGGCGAGGCTCGCCAAAGGCGGCAGCGTCTAGGGTTTAGTGTTAACTTACCAAGACCCATGATTGGTTCAAAAAATTTCAATTTTTCGTTTTCAGGACTGAAGACTGCAGTGGTTAATTTAGTTCACAGTTCACAGTTCACAGTTCACAGAAAGTCAGAAATTGCGGCAGAATTTCAGCAAGCAGTTGTTGATGTTCTGGTGACAAAGACAATTAATGCTGCCAAAAAATATCGGGTCAAGTCGATTGTTGTCGGCGGTGGAGTGGCGGCAAACGAGTTACTGAGATCAGAGTTCATAGTTCATAGTAAAAGATTGGGGATTGAAATTATCTTTCCGTCAAAAGAATTTTCTGTTGATAATGGCGCAATGATTGCAGCGGCTGCTTTTTACAATTTTAAGAAAGTGGACCCTGAAAAACTTTCCGCTGACCCCTCTTTGCATTTTTAAAAAATATTTTCATTTGTTATTATTTCACATCAAATTTAATATCTGACATAATTAGTAAAGAAGCGATGGCTGAAGAAAGATATCCACATGACTCAGATTTTGAATAAAAATTTTGCACGTGCTAGAGCAGCAAAATTTTAGTCCTTTCACGTGCCCGCCCGCCAAAGCCTGTGGTATCAGGCGCTCGTAGGCGGGAAAGAGAATAAGAATTAATTATGCAAGGTGAAATAAAAATTTATGAAAACTGGGAGAAACTCGGAGTGTTTCGAGCAAATCCAAAATCCAAAAAGCCACGACATTCTCTATTAATTCCCCCGCCAAATTTGACCGGTGGACTTCATCTTGGTCATGCTATGCAGCATGCGATTTTGGACGCGGTTGCCCGATTTAAAAGACTGCAAGGATATGACGTTTTGTTATTGCCCGGAGTCGATCATGCGGGCATCCAGTTTGAAGCAACATTTGATAAAGAGCTCAAAAAGAAAAATCTTTCTAAAGAAAAATTAGGTCGGGAAAAATGGCTTGAGATGGCATGGGATTTTAAAGAGGAGGTCTATAAATCGGTTTCGGCGACCTGGCGATTCTTGGGACTTTCTGCCGACTGGTCGCGAGAAGTTTTTACATTGGATGAAGGCCCCAAGCGAGCAGTTTTTGAAGTTTTCAAAAACTTTTATGACAAAGGGCTTTTGTATAAAGGACCTTACATTGTGCAGTGGTGTCCCAAGTGCAACACGGCGATTGAAGATGTGGAGATGGAGTACGAGGAAAGGCGCGAAAAACTATATTACCTAAAATATGGTCCGCTTGTCCTTGCGACTGTAAGACCAGAGACAAAATTTGGTGATACGGCAATGGCAGTTAATTCAAAGGATCCTCGTTACAAAAAATATGTCGGCCGAGAATTTGAAATTGAAACTTTGGCTGGAAAAAGAAAAATGAAAATTATAGCCGACGATGCGGTTGATCCAAAATTTGGAACGGGAGTTATTAAGGTTACCCCTGGCCATGATTTTGTCGATTATGAAATCGGCAAACGTCACAACTTACCGATTTTGCAGACTATTAACAAACAGGGAAGACTCACAGAACTAGCAGGAAAATATGCCGGTATGAAAGTTCTGGAAGCAAGAGAAGTAATGATCCCGGATCTTAAGAAAAAAGGGCTTTTGGTTAAAGAAGAAGATTACACCCATAACGTGGCGGTATGCGAAAGATGCAAAAGTGTTGTAGAGCCTTTGATTTCGGAGGAATGGTTTGTAAAGGTTGGGACTATCGCAAAGGAGGCGATTACCACAATTAACAGGGATGAGATTAAATTCCTGCCGAAAAACTATGAAAAGATTCTGGTTGAGTGGCTAAAAGACATCCACGACTGGTGTATTTCAAGATCTCTTTGGTGGGGCCACAGAATTCCGGTTTGGTACTGCAATCCTAAAGACACAAAAGGACGAAAGTTAGGATTTGCGCAAAATGTTGTTTCGCAAATCTTTGCAGGCAAAACAAAAACTTATAGATTAAGAGATCATGAATTTAAAATTGGTGACCTAGTTGCTTTTGAAAATAGTCAATCAGGAAAAATTTTTGGGTATGGAACTATCACAGATATTGATAAAACCACAGTAGGTAAGTTATTTCTTAACGACCCAGCTCATGGGGCAATGTATAAAAGGCGCTCGCAACTCATCGCAGCTTTTAAGCGCCACTACCCTGATCGTGAAATAAATAATAATACTCCTGTACTAATTTATACTTATAAATTCAGCACTTCTAATAAAACAAGAGAGTGGTGCAACGAAATTATTGTTTCTCTTAACAAACCCAAGGCGTGTCCGAAATGTGGTAATACAGAGATTGTTCAAGATGAGCAAGTTTTAGATACTTGGTTTTCATCCGGACTTTGGCCGATCTCTACACTTGGATGGCCCCACTTCGCCGAGTCCAACTCGGCTTCGAGGGGCAAGCCCTCCATAGCTTTAGCGACGGAGGGTAAACCTGATCTTGACCCTGATCTCAAAAAATATTTCCCATGGGATTTTGAAATTTCGGCGCCGGAAATTAAATATCTTTGGATCGCCCGAATGATTATGCTTTCTAAGTATTTTACAGATAAAATCCCTTTTAAAACTATGTTTTTCCATGGGATGCTTCGGGATTTGCAGGGCAGAAAGTTTTCTAAATCACTAGGTAACGGAATTGACCCTCTGGATTTAATTAATCAATGGGGGGTGGATGCCACCAGAATGGCACTTTATACATACAGTATCCCAGGAAGAGACGGCAGGGTTTCTCGCGAGCTACTAGATGAAAGGTGCAAAAATTTCCGCAACTTTGGAACAAAGATGAGAAATGTCGCAAGGTTTATTTTGGAGCTAAGACCGTCTGAGGATGTCATTGCGAGGAACACTTCGACTTCGCTCAGGGTGACGAAGCAATCTAAAGATCGCCACGACCCGTCAAACGGGTCTCGCGATGACAATGAGAAGGTTATGGCTAAAGATGATTTACTCATCTTGGATGAACTCAATAAGACTGCTAAAAAAGTGACGGCGAATCTAGAGAAAATTGAGCTGCATTTAGCAGTCGAAGAACTTTATAATTTTGTCTGGCACAGTTTAGCTGATAAATATATTGAAAAGAGCAAAGAAAGACGTGAAGATGCTCAACCAGTTTTAGAGCATGTCTTAAAACAGGTTTTAATTTTGCTCCACCCATTTATGCCGTTTACAACGGAAGAGATTTATCAGATGTTTGAGACGAAACAGAAGTCCATTCTTTTGGAGAGATGGCCTTCTGCGTGAGGAGTTAAAGGGTTACGATGCCCGTTTCGTTTAGAGTTAGGCGTTAAAATGAGTCAAGACAAACAGTTATCAAGAGTTTTCGGGATTTGGATGTTTATCAAAGTTCTTACAAGGCAATTCCAAGATTACTTGCCGAAGGTTATGGTAAACGTCATCAAAAAGCAGGTTTTCAAAAGTATCTTGACGACGCGATGGGTAAGTGCAATGAAACAGTCGTGAGTCTAGAACAATGTAGGGATATTTATAAGATAGATGAGGTTTTGATCAATGAGTTAGTAGACACTTACGATAAAGTAGGACGGCAATTGTATAAACTCAGTATGGCATGGGCTAAATTTAAAAGGCGCTTAACGTAGCCACTAAATGATACCGGCTTCCTAACCGTTTACCGCTAAACGATCCAAATTTCCCCGCATAATTACCGTCCTTCTTCAATAGAATTTCATCAGGACTTCGATTCTGCGATTTACCGCAGAATCTCCGCAATAATTCCCGCACCTATGTTGTCAAGAGCTTGTTTGGTTTAATGCCCTCGAACCAAATTTTGGTATTAGATGTATAAAAAAACGGGCTAATTACTCTTGTATGGTGGAACGTACACGACTTTATTTAAAATCATATCCTGACAAGAATCATGCATCCTTTTAAGTTTATAAAAAAGTGGACTATCCTGTGGTATTTCTGCTAATGTTTTCAGTTTAAATTTTAAAATGTTATTTTCAGATGATTCTGCGTTCTGCCCTCGTTCTGAAATTATGGGTGAATCACTTTCTGCAAAAATTTTAGTAACAAATTCTGCTAAAGTTTCATTCGTTGCTCCAGCTATTTGAGCCTCACCGATATCTCCGAGAAACTCGGGGTTATTCCTTAACCATTGAATTAGTTCATAAAGGGCAAAGCCGAAAAGCCTTATGTTCCTCACCTTTTGCCTAGTTGTTGTTGCTGCCGAGAATCTACCCTCTGGACTAAAGTGAACTTCTAATGTGTTGTGTGAAGACGCTCTGTTAATATCTACACGGAGTCCTGCATTGCCAACATCTAAAAATATTCTATCCCCAACTTTTGATAATTCGACTCCTCCACGTAAAGGCTCTTTGTATTCCTTCTTTTGGTAAATTTTTCTCTCAGATTGATTGTCACCGGATTCACCCATTTGCACTAATTCTATCATTAATACCTACTGCGAGTATTAAATTATCTTATGAAGGTAAGGGGCAGTAATAATTACCGCAACTATTCGTAAATCGTTAATCGGGTATTTATTCTTGAGGTATTTCGAAAGTAGCAGTTGTCTGATCTCTTGATCGAGATTGCAAAAATTCACCTAGTACAGACCGTTCTCTTGTGGTAACACGACGGCCCTCAACCATTTTCATGCCTATATCAACCATCCCTAATGGATCGAAATCATCTGGGCGTTTAGGAACTTCGTTTTTTCTCTCCGCTAAAGACATTTTAGTCTCCTTTTTTCTCCTCTTTACCTTGCTCCGGTTTTGATTCAGTGCTCTCTGTGGTTGTAGTTTTTTCGGTACCTTCGGCTGCGGCGGCTTCTTCGCCTTCAGCGGCTTTTGCCTCCGCGCCCTCTGCTGGAACTTCGGCGCCCCCGGCAGGTGCTGCTTCGGCTGCGACTTCGGCTTGTTCGGCTTCGATTTCGGCTTCAACCGCCTCCATTTCGCGGGTTACCAGTTCACCGATTTGGGCAACGACTAATTCTCCATCAGCGTGGATTTCAATCTTGCTTCTGTCAACCTTAAGGTCTTTGACTTTTACCTCGTCGCCGACGTTTTCAAGCCTGCTGGTATCAACTTCGATTTTTTCAGGAAGATTAACTGGTAAGGCCTCTATTTCCAGCTCGGTGATTGGGGTTAAGAGAACACCGACTTTTTTCCCAACTGCAGGAGACTCTCCAACAACTTCCAGTGGCACATTAACTTTAACTTTTTCCGAAAGATTGACTTGGTAAAAATCGATGTGCAGTGGTGTATCAGTGACCGGATGAATCTGGACATTACGAACTAAGACGGGCTTCTTCTCACTATCTAAGGCTAAATCGATGATGCCGGTTTCGCCAGCTTTTTCAAAAACCTTGTTAAAGTCGCTTTCCTTAACTTGGACATGTTCGGTCTTGATCTTGTGACCAAAAACATGGGCTGGAATTAAACCTTCGCGCCTTAAGGTTTTGACTTTGCGGCCTAAAACGGTTCTTTTTTGAGCCGTTAGCGGAATTGCTTGCATAGACGGGATAATAACAAATTTTTATGACCAAAAGCAAACGATGGGCATGGGGTTGTATTTGGCAACACTTGGGACTTATATTTAAGTTGGATGGCAAATTTGCAGCAGGTTACCAAAAAGCAGGTTGAAAAAGATGTTCTCTCCACAATTGTTGGTGGTTTGAACAGCGGTGAATTGACAGCCGATAACGCTAAGGAGATAGCGAAGGAAACGCTGGCGACTTTATCTAAAATTGATGAGCATGAAGAAACAGTTGTTGATTTTTACAAAAATTTATCTACCAAACACCCGATATTTAATTTTTTGTATACTAGAGTCAGAAACGATATTGCCAAATCAAAAGAGATGAGTGCACATCGTATGGCGCTCGTGGCGATTCATGAGGGAAGAGTGGATGAAGCCCAGAAAATTGCCAGCGGCGCGATAAACAAAACTGCCAATGAAACAGCTGACCTTAAGTGACGTTATTTTAGCATTCAGGGACGAGCCGACAGCTATTGTTGATCGGCTGCAAGCTCTTGGTTTAGACGCAAAAGCCCTTGAAGGAAAATTCTCGAAAGAGTTATTAAGTACACAGGTCCTAGGCTCGAGTTTCTTAAAATTTTTACAAGACAACTTAGAAATTCTGGGAGTTGAAGAAGCAATTCCAGCGCAGGAGTTGCCGGCTGACTACAAAAATCCTTTTGAAAAAAGCGGGGCAAAAATAGGCGATAGACTGATTGCTTTGGGGCTTGGGGATGAGGCCAAAGAGTTATTTAGTAAGGATACCCTAAATTTGGAAGTTTTAGGCAGTGAATTTGAAAATTTCATAAAACAGAATCAAGATAAATTTTTGGGTGAAATGGAAAAACAGGCGGTGAAAGGAGCACAAAATGCCTAATCTGGCACCTGAGGATTACAGTCATTTACTTGACCGCCAGCAAAGGGCGGCTTCTGAATCAGCGGCGCAAGCAGGAAGGCCATTCGACGAAAGAAGCCAGGCTTTGGCTAACTTAGTTGGCAAATTTGAAGACCCTCATCAAGCACTAAGTTATTTATCAGAGGTTGCCGACCCCCTTAAGCAGAGAAGAGAAGAGCTTAATGCTATTACAGCTGGTGGAAACACCTTAAGTCAGTCGGAAAAGGACGAGCTGGAAAGAATTAACAGTCAGCTTTCCGGTACGGCTTCGATCGGTGGCGACGTTGTTAATGAAATTACTCAGGCTAAAGCGCAAAGACTTGAGGAACATAGAGCGCAAGGCACACAGTCTTTGGATGGCTTAAGAGGTACGGTTGAATCGCTGCGAGTCGCGAGTGAATCAGCAGACAGAGAATTGAAAAATGCCAGAAGAATATATAGAACCGCACCAGATAAAGCTGAAAAGTTAAGGCCGTTTGAGGATGCTGTAAGAATGTCTGAAGCAAGATATAAAGAGGCAGAGGGAGTTTATAACGATATGGACACGGAGGCTGCCAAAAAGCAGGCAAGGGAGCAGGCAAAGACAGATAAGGAACAAGCTGAATCAAGACGCAGACAGTATCGTGGGATGTCTCTTGACAACTTAACCGGTGAGGTTGGCGACCTTAAGGATGAGCGGAATAGAAAACAAAAAGAGCTTGATGATGCAGTAACCGGCGGGGCAAGTGATGAGGACAAAGGAAGACTACAAAAGGAGCTGGCTGCTTTGGACGCTCGCTTTAACGAAGCCAATGATGTTTTGAGCAGGAAACAGGCTACTACTGCAGGTGAAATTGACGCTGATTTGGCAAAGCAGGCTGAAGCTTTGACGCGGGAACGAAGTTCAATAGCGGACCTTACAACAAGAATCGGCGCGCGTGAAACTGGAATTCAAACAATTAGGCAAGATATCGAAAATTTGCGCAACGAAGTCAATGACCCGGCTCTTCCAGACAATGAGCGCAGAGAAAAGTCAGATAGGCTTTATGAGTTAACAAAACGTCTGAGAGCTGAGGAGGACACTTTAAAGCTCGACCGACAACAGGTAAAAAAGCTTGACGACGAGGCAGAAGCCGAGAAGAATAAGTTCCGCGACATGAGCCCAGCTGAGCGGGCGGAGGAACTTAAGAGACTTTCTCAGGAAATTGACCATTCTGCTTATTATGTGGACGACATACAGTGGAAGCTGCTGAATGGGGAGCCGGTTACCAAAGAAGAGCTTGCCGTATATGGCGACTCTATTTCCAATCGTTTTATAGAGAGTGGCCGAGCTGGAATAGATATGGCTGGTCTTAATATAATATTTTCCTCAAGGCCCGAACTGCAGAAATATTTCGTGGATAAAATAAGCCAATCTGATCAGCTTCGGGATTTCATGAGAGAAAAATTCCCAACGAATTGGGAGAAGATGATTGACTTTGCCAAAAAACATCCTGGTTGGTTAATGATTCTTCTGGCAATTATCGTGGGGACTGCCGGAGCTGCAGGGGCTGTTGCGGGCCCTGCTGCCGGAATTGCTCTAGGTGTAGGTGAAGCTGGATCAGTGGGTGGTGGCGCCTTCGCCTTTGGTCGAAGAGGCCGTTAAAGAAACCTACTTCTTGGCAACTTCAATTATATATTCTCTATCGGTTAAAAGATCGGTTTCGATGGTAACGTTTTGCTTGTCTTGATAACTTTTATCGCCATTTATTGATTTAACTTCAATGTAGGTAGGCAGATTAAAAGTAAACTTAAATGGATCCTCACCGGTGCCGGGCTGTTTTTGGACGTAAAGATGATAAGTTGGCGCTTTTTCAAGCTGGATATTTTTGGGAATTCTATAAGTAAAGACAACTTCGCGGGTTGATTTGGGCGGCACTTCAACATAGGTTGCCAAGACTGTTAGAGATCCTTGAGGGCTGATGTCGACTTTGGCAATATCGGTATTGTCACCGTTTTTTAGGCCCGCATCAGCATCTTGCTGAGAGGACCGCAAGCTCTGCTTATATTCAAAAAGGCTGGCGGCCGGAGGTAAGTAAACTCTTAAAAAATTAACGTAAGGGCCCGCCGGCCAGGTATTGGCCTGGCTGTTGTTAGTATAGGTAATTTTGAGTTTGCCAACTAAATCGGCATCACGGCCAATGGTCATTTCGTAATCAATTTTGCGATTCAAGAATCGGTTAACTTTGTTTGCCCCAAGGTTGGCTTCTGAAAGAGCCAAAAAATCGCGGGTTTCAACGCTATCATCGGCAGGGTTAAAATTAACAGGAGGCAGAGGGTGATCCCACCCCTTGGTTTTGACAAAGGCGGCCAGGTTAGGGTTGTCAAATGTTAGCATTAAGTGTTTTTGCGAGAGTGAATCTTTGGCTGTTTCAACCAAGGCAAGCCAGGAGGCTTTGCCGTTTTCTTGTTTTGAGGGGTTTTTAAGACTGTCTAGAATTTGGTTTAAGAGAATTCTGGTTAAGGTTGAGAAAAAATCTCTTTTTTGGCTGCTGCCCGGGAAAAAGCCGACTTCCGAGTGGGTTTCACCACGCTCAAAGAGATTTTGTGACGTGATTTCTTCGTTATAATCCGCCAACTTAATGGGTCCAATTTGGGCAAGTAAATTCTGGACAAATGTTAAGTCCAAGGCGATAACCCCATCGACATCCTGGCTGGTTTCCTTCCTGTAAAAATCACGAATAGTCGCGGCATTAAGATTAAAATCGCCAGTCCAGTTGGAATCGCGCAAATAAAGGCTGGTAATGCCGAGTTTTTCGGTCAATTGCGATGGTGGAGTAATTTTTTCCTTGAGTTGGCCATCGATTGTGTAAATATCCTCAACGGAAATACCTTTGAGTTTGCCGTCTTCAAATTGGACAAGACCGAAATTACCAATGAAACCGCCACCGGGCCGTAGCTCCGTATTGTTTTGAAGAATAACCAAATAGGTCTTTTTGCCACCTGCGCCAATTAGGTCGCCGGTTAAATTAACTAGTTCAAAAGATGATAGTGAAATATTGCTTAACTTGGTAAGTGACTCTTCAAATTTCACGGTTTGCCCGCTACTTATACCGTTTCGACGGGCAATTCTCACAAGTTCTGCTGCTTGGGAGGCCAGCTCGTTGGCTTTTCGGAAATTGACTGAGGGGACATCCAGATCAACACTTTCTTTTTGGTCATAAGAGGTGATTATTTGAAAATCGTGGGCCAAAACTTGGCTGCCATCAACAAAGTACGTTAAGGCGCTGGCGGCAGTTGCGGCGCTTTCTAAAATAAAGTTGGCGCCTTGAACCTTTTTGGGGAAAACAAAAGAAGCCGGGTAGGTTAAAAGACGGACTTTATTGGAAGCGGCATTAAATGAGGCAGAAGCGCTTTTGGCCTTATCTTTGGCCTTCTTGAAATCCCCAGAATAAAGGGCCTTTTGGGCACTTTTAATATTGGCAACACCTAGATATAAATCGAGGGCAGTTTTACCAAGTGTCAATATAAGAACTATCAAAATTAAGGCTAGGCCTTTTTTAAACCTCCTGCCATGCAGGTGAGGTAACAATTTCAGAGAAGGGAGGCGAGGTATTAAAGTTTTGGGAAGGTGACCTGTGTATGCGGCTTGCGATAATTGAATGGGGAAGCTGATTTTATCTGCGGTTTGTCGGGTCGTGGGATTTTTATTTTCAGATTTTACTTGCTGACGGAAATAATCGAAGGTATTTTTCAGACCATTTTCAAGTTCAACTTTGGGCGTAAAACCCAGGTCTGTGATTCTGACAACAAGTCCTGTTTCAGAAACCTGTGACGGTGGGCCAGAAAAGTAAAGGTTGAGCTCCTTGTTAAGCGTGAGTCTGGCAACATTTTGAATTGTATAAGCGGCAGTTAGTGACGTCTTCGGCTCTTCGGAAATTATAAGGTAAATGTTTTTAGAACTTGGCGAAAAAACGAATTTATTAATGGCAAAAATGGCATCCGAAATATAAGCTGGATAAATCATCGAAAGGCCTTCTTTTTCCAAAATGATTTTGTCTTGGGTGAGAGCTTGCGAGATCAAATTGACCAGCTCGTTTTGAGAGGACTTTTGGGAAAGTGGCATTTTGGGACCATAAATATCGCCAATTAAAAATAATTTAGGCGAGTTTTTGATATTTTCGTCGTTTTGTAAATTTTCAAAAAAAGTTGTGTCAGTTAGGATATCTGCAAGGATTACAACTTGGGATTTGCCCTGCCGTGCTTGGGAAATAATATTTGTATTGGCTGTTGTCAGATTTGGAGTATGAGATAGTAAATCGCCAAAGGCGGCCTTTGCGTTAACAAATAAAAAAATAATATCAAATTGAGGTAAATAGGCGGGGAGCGGTTGGGCAAGATTTATGTCTAAAAGCGTGAAGTCATGGTCTTGGAGTATCGGCGCGGGTGGAGGATTTTTGCCGACACCAAAAACCGAACAATTTTGAGAAATTAATGAGGCAGTAAGTTCGCAAGCTAAATAAGAGTCGGTATCGGTTATTAAAACTTGAGTTTTGTGGGGTTGGGCAGTCTCGTTCATTTCTTAGAGGCGAAAGTAATTCTTGAGGCCGATTATAAAAAGAGCGATAGTTGCCCCCAGCATAAGACCAAATACAAACAGAATCGGCTTATTTAAAGCAAAAAATGTTGGCTTTCCGGCTTCGCCGATTGGCACAAGCCGACTTGAGGACGAGCCCTCCAATTCGGCTATCTGAGTGTTGAATCGCAAGGTAAGTTTTTCAATATCCAGATTCAAATTTTGAGGATTTTTACCCGACAGGGTAATTCTGACCACCTGGGGAGCCAGTTTGCGAATTGTCAGAGAACGACCTTTTTCTAAAACTTGGCTTGTGAAATCGCTACTTGAGAGTATGGCAACAACCGTATCCGTAGAGTTGCGTGCATTCTCCCCCCTAAAATAGCTATCGAAATTATAACCTTGGAGACTCTCCGTTTTATTTGGCGCACTCACAAAATAAACCCGGGATACGTTGTAGCCCGCGGGTAGAAAATTTGCCGACATTGAGGCTGCGATTGCGGCACCTAAAGCCAAAAGTACTATAAAAATCAGATTTTCTGTAAAAATTTTTAAGAATTTCTTAAGTTCCATATTCAAATTTTTTGGGCATGGTTATCTAGAGCAAGATTAACCAATTTGTCAGCATGTTCGTTTTGGCTTCTTTCTATATGGTGATAACGAATTTGACCAAAACTAGTTTCCAGCTGGCGAACGTGTACCAAAAGTTCCCGGATTTTGGCATTTTTTACTTTATATTTGCCACTTACTTGCATGACGACCAGCAGGGAATCAAGAAAAAAATCCAGATCGCGCCTAGCAAAACTGCGTGATAGCCACGTCAGGGCTTTGATAAGGGCAGTATACTCTGCGAAGTTATTAGTGGCAATCCCAATATAGCCTGCGCCTTCCTTGATAAGGAGGCCATTTTGGCAAACGACGAAACCGTAAGCGGCGGGGCCGGGATTACCGCGAGAACCGCCATCGCAAAAAACCTGAATCATGATTGTATTTCTATCATCTAATTATGTCTGACGAGCGCAAGACGATAATCAAAAGTAACAAGATCAATGCTTCGGAAACAACCGTGATTGCAGCCGCAGCCAAAAATCCATAAATAGGTATGAAAATGAGGTTTAAGGTAATGTTAAAGACAGCACCGAGTGCATAAACTGGGATTAATAACTTTTGTTTATCCTGAATGATTAAAAGATGCCAGAGAAGTGCTGAGATAAAGAAAAAAGGCATGCCGACAGCAAGAATCTGCAGTGCTGCCCCTGAAGGAGTAAAACGAAGGTCGTAAAGTCTGGGAATTAAGAAGGAGACTATAAAAAGAATTACCGCAGTCGCCAATGAGAATAAGGTGGTCAACAACAACCAGGTTTTAATTTGTTGTCGATAGTCTCTTTTATTATTGACATAAATGGCGGCAAGACCCGGATAGAGAGCATTAGCAAAAAATATGGGGATTGCGAGAGCTGCTTCGAAAAATTGGTAGGCAAGACCGTAAAGACCAACCTCATATGAGGATCTGGTGTAAGAAAGGATCAAGACGTCAATCCTGAAGTAGATGAGGTTAAAAATTAGAGCCAGACCGATTGGTGTGGCAAGTATAAGAAGCTTCCCTGACTGATCCTTTGAAAAAAGAGGTCGTATTGACTGTCTGAAAAGTTTTTTAATCAGATAATAGGCGACTATTGGCAAAATTGCACCACCAACAACATAAGCTGCGACATAGACAAGAAGTGAGGCATGAACTATGGTGGCAATCAGAATAATTACAAGAATAGTTAAGGTTCCACAAATCGCTGCTATTGTTGATAAATCATACCTTAGATTTTTCTGGAAAAGGGCGTTTGCTGAGGTAAACAGTGCTTGAGTAATTATAGTTAGAGAAGCTATAAAGATACCAATTTTAACTTGCGGGCTGAAACCGAGATTTGACATGGGATCGTAAGGCAGAATTATGCCGATCACGATAGCGGTTGCTGCCAGAAAGATGGCTATTATTAATCTCAGACCAACTAAGTATCGGATTAAATTCCCGGTATTCTTACCTAAAGTCAGTTTAATAAAAACAGCATTAAGACCAAAATCGGCGAACGTATAAAAGTAACCGACAAAAACGAAGATTTTAGTAAAATCACCAAATCCTGCCGGGCCAAGGGAACGACCAATAAGCAGGGTAATGAAAAGAGTCGCTGAAGCCGTTATCCCTTTACCTATAATTTGCGAACCGGTATTGTAGAGAACCTTTCTAAACATTCACAGAACAATATATCAGGATATGGATTTGTTTGGCGAGCTGATAATGAAGGCTAGAGTGAACCAGAAGAGAAATTGGCCTTGTTGAAGCGTTAAGAAAAAATGATCGACACTCATAAAAATTAAAAGTGACAGGAATAAAGCGAATTTAGGTTTGGTGTTTGTGTTTTTAAAAATTACAAATAGAAGATAAGCAAAAAGTAGAAGCCCGATGATGCCGTTTTCGGCTAAGATGAGAAGAAAAACATTATGAACCGGCTGTAAAAGTCTGGTTTCACCGATTGATATCAGATTTAATTTGGAAAGCTCCAATATAAAATTATTACTGCCAACTCCGAAAAGTGGACTCGTTTTATAAATATCAAGAGCTGCTTGAGCTAAGGTAAATCTTTCGGCAATTGACGCAAGTTGCCCTTCTGTAAACAACAGGAAAAAAGCGATCAGTAAGACAATAAATAACAGACCTTTAGCGATAAAATATTTGATTTTTCCCGAAACCGTAATCAAACTAACAAGAAACACCAGAATGGCCGCTTTTGAAAATGTAATCAAGACTCCAAAAATTGAAGCTGCAATGGCTACAGACCTCAAGAAAGAAAATTGTCTGGTTTTGGGAAAGTAAGCAATTAAAATAATTAAGGTTAAAGTCAGGAAGGCTGCTGCGACATTAGGATGGGGAAAGGTCCCATAGGGTCGTAGCCAAAAATTTCCCAGGAAACTGGCATGGGCAATTGAGGGGGTTGAAGTGTCAAATGCTCTTTCGCCAAGAAACCATAGACCAAGTGATCTTTGCAAAATAAATTGAAAGATAAGTAAGAACGATTGCCACGCACCAGAAAAAGCCAAGACAAAAATGCTTAAGTTGAATATTTTTTTCTTGGTAAGAGTAATCGAGGCAAGGACTGCAAAAAGGCTTAACTCTAGAGTTTTTAAATTGAAATTTATTGACGCGAGTGAATCTACTGAGGATAGGAATGAACTTAGGATTAGATAGTAGTTGAGTAAAAAGATGGCAACGACAAAATTTTTTCGCGCTTTATAAATCTCTCTAAGTTTTTTTCTGTTTTCAAATAAGAAAGCACAAAGATAGGCGACGATAAAAATATCGGAAAGATAAATGGCGATGGCACGATAGTCAATAGGAATTCCCAGTACATAAGAAAATTCGCCAAAGAAAAATTTATTCAATTGCAGGGGCAGAGTTAGGACAGAGGCTAAAAAAAGGCGGCCGGAAAAGGTCATTAGGTTAATGGGCTGATAGGATGGTGGGAGAAATTATTTTAAAAAATTCCTACTAACCTACAAACCTACTATCCCACTGACCTCACTTCGGCTTAATGATAAGGTATCTGCCTTCACCTTCGCCTTCAGAGACAGTCGTAACTTTGGGGTGATCGGCAAGGATAGTGTGAATTAGTCTCCTTTCATAGGCCTTAAGATTATAAATAGGCTCCCCCTTACTACTTTCGGCGACTCTTTGGGCAATTGAGGTGGCAAGTTTTGTCAGTTTTTCCTCTCTAAGTTTGCGCCAGCCGTCAATATCTAAAAAAATTTCAAAATCCTCTTCGGCAGTTTGCTGTTTGATTCTAACAGCCAGCACAAATTGTAAACTTTCTAAATTTGAGCCGTGCTTACCAATTAAAACTGGTGAGTCGTTTGAGGCGATATCGATAAAAAAGGTTCTGTTTTGACGGGATATTTCGGCTGTTGCCGAAACGCCTAGTTTTTCAATCAATTCTTTGACGTTTTGGGCAACTAAGTTTTCGTCTAATTTTTTATTGGCCACTCTTCCTCCATTTTTCTGGTAAATATTTATCAAGCCCACCTGTTCCTGAAATCTTGTACTGTTGCACTATCCCGATAACAGTGAAAGTATTCCAATAGAGCGAAAGGCCGACCGGAAATCCGTATGAAAAAAAGGCGATCATAGCTGGCATAATTAAAGTCATTTGTGACTGCATCGAGGCCATGGTGTCTTCCATGCTTTCCTTTTTTTCTCCACTTCCCTCTTTTTTGACGACTGCTTTGGTGCTAGTAGTCTGTGGGCTGAGCATTTTTGACTGCACAAATTGCAAAACGCCGGTAATCACCGGTATAAGTAGAATTAGAAAGCCAACAGTCGACCACTCGCTTGGTTTTGCTGCTAAGCTGAGTCCTAAAAAATTAGTACTTGGGAGTTCCTTTAAGTTAAGCAAGCTAAAGTAAAGTTGGCTATTAATACGAGTTACGAAATCACCATTTCCGAAATCAACAATCCTCAAGAGAACCTGATAGAGAGCAATGAAAACCGGGATTTGTAGAAGCAGAGGCAAACATCCAGCGAGAGGATTAACACCGTGTTCTTTGTATAGCTTGGAGATTTCTTGCTGGTGACGAACCTTATCGTGGCCATGATCTGTCTTTATCCTGTCCAAATGAGGCTTTAATTCGGCCATCTTTTTGGAACTTTTAAGCTGAGTTGTTGTTAGAGGCCAAAGAGCAAGTCTGATGACCATGGTTAATAAAATTATGGAAAGACCTAATGCTGCCGGCATGTGCAAGAAGATCAACCCCTTGTAAAATATTACCAGCAGGTTGAGTATTGGCTGGGTTAATATAACGTCAAATGGGTTCATTGACGCTCCCTTCGGTCGCTCTACGCGAATTAATACGAATTGTCAGCCCGAATTTATGCGAATAAATGATATTTATAAATCTAGGCTGGGTCATAGAAGGGTCTTTTAGATAATGGGTGGCATGATAATATTCTTTGTGTTGTTTTAGCAAGGCCCATAAATATCCCGTATTTTTGGGCAGCATCGATTAAATATTGGGAGCAGGTCGGCTCAAAACGACAGGAGGCAGTATTTGATCTAAACACCAAGTAATAGAAACGAACTAAAAAAATGCTAAATCTGTTCATAATTTTTTAATTAATTTTTCAATTTTTTCTTTGACCTGTGGCATTTTTAAACCTGAGATGTTCTTTTTAACAATAATCTGAAACCTGTTATCAAGATCGTTTCTTTGCCGTAAGCATTCCAAAATTAACCTCTTTATACGATTTCTGTCGACCGCTTTTTGGGCAATCTTCTTACTAATTGTGACGACATGCTTGAAAGCCTTTAGTTTACCTTTGGTAATTATAGTGAATTCTTCGCTTGACAGTTTCTCTTGTTTAGATTTATAAGAGGACATTATACGCTTAGTCGTTTTCTACCCTTGATTCTTCGCCTTTTGATAACTTTTCGGCCATCGGCCCTTAGCATGCGACTTAAAAAACCGTGTTTTCTGGCTCTTTTCCTTTTTTTAGGCTGATATGTACGTTTAGGCATCGACTAGGTTAGTAGGCTTTTGGGTTATTGGTCTAAAACCCTAATCACCTAGATCAATAGGTTACTAGAAATCAACAAAGTTGGCAAGATCTTGCCGATAAATAGCCTGAGTATTGGCTAAATTTTGGAGTTATCCACAAATTCACTTTCGGGGTTGACAACTGTTAATAAGTTTTGTAATCATGGATGTTGGATTAAATTTAAGATCTTCTTCAGTGTCGATCTTCTAAAAAATTCAGGCCTGCAAAGTTTGCTAGTATTAAATCTTTATTTATGAGGTGTAAGTGGATCAGATAGGCCAAAAGGTCTGGGGAGTTATTCTCTCCAGTATAAAATCTCAAGTTTTGCCATCGGCATTTAAAGCCTGGTTTTCTGGCTCTTTTGTGCTGGATTATAAACTTGCTGGAAACAAAAAATTGCTGATTATCGGTGTTAAGAATAACTTCCTAAAAGAACAGGTAGAAACACGATATTCCCCTATGATTTTTGAAGCTAAAAATAAACATAGCCTTGGTGATGTTGAGATAGTTTTTGTGGTGGCAAATAAAGAACAAGGTTCTAATTCTAAAAGTGGGCCACTTTTCACCGGTGTTGCCCAAAAAATCGCCACAAACGGTAAGCGGGCTGATGCACTAAGCCTAAATTATACTTTGGGTAATTTCACAGTCGGCTATTCAAATAATCTTGCCTATATGGCAGCTAAGAAGGTCGCCGAAAACCCTGGTGGCATTTACAACCCGCTGCTGTTTTACGGGCCAACCGGAGTGGGTAAAACTCATCTTTTGCAGGCAATAGGTAATGAGGTTAGTGACAAAATCATGGATGCCAAAGTTTTATACGTGACTGCGGAAAGATTTACGAACGACTACATTGAATCGCTTAATAATAAAACACAACAATTTTCCAGACAAAAATATAGAAGTGTAGATCTGCTCTTGGTTGACGATGCCCAGTTTTTGGCCGGTAAGGAGAGTACACAGGATGAATTTTTCCACACTTTTAACGAACTTTGCCTGAGTGGCAGACAAGTCGTAATTGCCAGCGACCGCCACCCGAGTGAGCTTGCCAGAGTTAAAGAGCGGCTTGTTAGCAGGTTTTTGGGGGGGATGACTGCTGATATTGGTTATCCTGATCTGGAGATGAAAATTGCCATACTGGTTTCCAAATGTAAGCAAAAAAACATTAAGATAGATAGAGAAATACTTGCCTATATTGCTGGTGAATGCCAAGGCGGAGCTAGAGAACTTGAGGGTGTTTTAATCGCAACCTTAGCGCAACTGAAGCTTTCGGGTGGTAAATCAAACTTGAATTCGATTAAAGAGCTCATATCTAAAAACAAACCGCCCGCACAGATTAAGGTTAGCCCCGGCAAAATTATAGGTGCAGTTTGTAAGCATTTTAGAATCGAAGAGGCTTTGCTGTGCTCTGCATCAAGGCGGGCTAAAATAGTGGGTGCAAGACAACTGTTGATGTATCTTTTGAGGCGCGATCTTGGCCTTTCGTTATCCGCAATCGGCTCGCTTGTTGGTGGGAGAGATCATTCTACGGTAATTCACGGAATTGGAAAGGTTGAAAAGATGTTGGGCAGAAACCTAGACGTGCGTGACGAAATTTACAGAATCGGCGCTATTTTCAACAAGTGACTGTTGGTTTTCAACAGTTTTGGGTAGGTTGTCAACAATAATTTCAACAAGTTTTCGGCTTCAGCCAATGATTGGTTATGCAGTTTTCAGCCTTGATATTACTACTACTTAATAAAATATAAAATAAAGTGCGACTAAAGAATTAGTTTATTCGCTTGTTGTTGACATAGACTTTGTTTTTGGGGCGGTATATAATCACTAAGATTGTACTTCTGCCTTTAGATAGCGTCTACTTTTCGCAATGAAGTTTACAATTTTACAATCTGAGTTTGCAAAAGCACTGAATATCAGCGGGAAGTCTTTGCTTACCAAAACAAACCTTCCGATACTTTCCAATATTTTAATTAAAGCCGAGGATAGCAAACTGGAAGTTGTGTCAACAGACCTTGAGACAGCAACAAGAGCGATAGTAAAGACCAAGGTAGGGGCGGAAGGAGAGATAACAGTGGCAGGCAGAACACTTTCCGAATTTATTTCCCAGCTCCCGGAGGGTGAGGTAGTTTTTGAAAAACTAGGGGGTGAGGTAGTCGTAAGCACCAAGGGATATAATGCCAGGCTTGCAACAATGCCACCCGAAGAATTTCCGGCAATACCAAAAATAGAAAAGGGGATAACAATTGAGTTTGAAGCGCCAGATTTTGTGCGTGGCGTAATAAGGG
>Ga0209541_10003431_pt1 | contig 29103 bp, 35 predicted proteins | sample RifCSPlowO2_01_FD_184027 | JGI IMG/M metagenome (GOLD analysis project Ga0209541, IMG submission 184027) | Groundwater microbial communities from Rifle, Colorado - Rifle CSP2_plank lowO2_0.1 (SPAdes) (version 2) | ecosystem: Environmental > Aquatic > Deep subsurface > Groundwater | place... | reverse complement strand
CGAGGCGGGACGCAAGAAAATCAGATGGTGGAATGAAAGAAAAGGAAAAGGAGCGGTCTGAAAGTTTGGGGTTCGTTCCGATCTTTTGGATAATCCGCTTCATTTCTGGATAGTTATCGGAAAAAGCTAGGGAACTGGCTTTTTTCGTGTCTAAAATCCATGAGCGTAGGGGTTCGAGCGGATTTTTGGTCGTCCGTCCATTATCTTTCTTTTCAGCAAGAGAAACTTTTGTTTTGAGTAATTCTTCCTTCTTGGATAGATAGTTTTCTTTGGGAATATCGCCATCTATGTACGCGGAAACAAGTTTATCAAGTTTCTCTTGCGTTTCAGTAATTTGGAATTTGATATTTTGAACGGATAACTGGGATTTGTGGGTTTGGTCTTTTTCCCATTCATCAACTTTTTTCAGCATCCAATCGGTTTGAGTATCTGGAAGCGCAACGGATTGAAGCCGTGCCTTAATTTGATTGGCAAGGTGTTTTTCTTGGATATATTTTTGTGAGCATACCCCGCGTTTTTTGGTACAGCGATAATAGCGATATATTCCGCCTGACTTTCCTTTTGCCCATTGAGCGGTAATCGGAGAATTACATTGTCCACAAGTCATAAATCCTGTAAATGGAAAATTATGGCCTTGTTTTGTTTTTCTGGGCTTGGCTTTTCTTTTCAGCACTTCCTGCACGGCTTCAAAAGTTGCGCGATTAAGGATTGGTTGGAATTTGCCCTCAAAATATTCTCCTTTATGGGCGATAAGGCCGAAATATGCTTGGTTAGTAAGAATTCTTTTAATATTGGCCTTGGATAGTGGCATTCGGTTCTTTGATTCAATGCCATATTCCGCCAAAAACTTTCCTAGACCTTCAAGGGTATATTTCCCAGTCGCATATGCTTCAAATGCTTTGACGAGGATTTTTGAGAGCGTGGGATGCGGTTCAATAGTTCTTGTCTTGGGATTATTCACATAACCGAAAGGTGCTTTGGTTAGCCATTCACCACGACGAAGTTTTTGGCGGATACCACGCTTTACGTTTTCGGAGAGATTGTCGGAATAGTATTTAGATTGTCCGAACGCCACTTGCAACATGAATAATCCTTGTGGGGTTGGTTCAAACCAAAATGTCGGAAAGCGCAAAGAAACTATTTTGCTAATGTCTATGCTGTAAATTATTTGTCCGCCATCAATACTATTGCGAGCAAGACGATCAGGATGCCAAGCGAGGAGACCAATAGGTTCTTTAGACAAAGAAACTTTCGCCATCATTTTATTAAAAACTTCTCTCCCTGGTTTCTTTGCGCTTTTTGATTCAATAAAAGTTTCGGTAATCAAAATATTTTCGCGTTTGGCGTATTCTTGAAGTTCAGCAAGTTGCGCCTCAATACTCATAACTTGGCGTTCTTCGTCTTCTGTTGATTTTCTGGCGTAGAGAAAATATTTCATAATTGTTCTTCTTTTAATCAGACCGCTCCCTTTCCTTTTCTTTCATTCCACCATCTGATTTTCTTGCGTCCCGCCTCGCGGGACGCGCCCCCATCATTCCATTCGCGCCTTTGGCGCGACCTGATTCTGGGCTTTCAGATTCGGAATGTTCCAGATTGTCGGGCCGTGGGGAATCGAACCCCAGCTGCATGACCCCCAGCCACGCGTACTACCACTATACGACGGCCCGACCGCGACGACGAAAACTAAAGTTTTCTAAAATTCCCGTTGAAATGCCCCCGGCATTCCAACCCCCCCAGCCATGTGTAATACCCATATACTACAGCCCGAAAGTTACAGATTGTCAAAGTCGTCGAGGGCATATCTCAGAGCTTGGAAAACATCGTCCTCGCTATTTTTAAAAACGTCATCTGGCGTAGGAGTTTTCCTAGTTCTCAAAATGGATTCTACAAGACTGAGAACTGATGCCAATTTTTCAGCAGCCTGGTTCTGTCTGCTTTGAAGCGCAAATTCATGAAATACGGTAAGTTGCATTTTTATTTCTTCGAGCAGAAGGAGTTGTATTCTGTGTTTTCCAAGCTTGTCCTTCGTTTCTTTAGCTTGGTCGCGTTGGCTTGCCTCACCCTCTGGGGATAGGGGCGGCTGAGCCGTCTTTTTATTGATCTTTGCCCGTCTATAACCCTTAAGCCAAAGGTCGCTCAACTCTCGCATTGTTTTTCTCTCAGTTCCGACTACTACCTGAGGTATATGCGTCATTGCTCCATAAAAGTCGGGGTCATAATCATCTGAATGGAAATATTCCATCATGGTAAGCGTGCCAGTCCGAATATGTTTTTTAATAATGGAAAGTTTCTTGCGAATAGCAATTGGGGAAGTTGTAACATCAATACCCATGGCAAGATGTTTTACTCCCTGTGCCTCGTCTTCAATCTGAAGCGCAAGATCAATTCCATGGAAAAGATCACCATACTCTGAAGGAATAATTGTATATGTGTTTTCACCGAACCAGTTGCTTAACTCTATTTGTTCCACAAGAATTGCCTCAAGAAGCTTAGCGGCCTTGGTTGGTTCGGTGTTCGTTTCCTGTATTTCTTTCTTTTTCTTAGTCACACGTTCCTTATCATCACGGATGCGAAGCGGCCAGTAACCGGGGATATTATAAAAGTCATTCATTTGGATAGCTCTTTCATTATAATCAGCCGTAATCAACTCAAAAGCCTTCTCTTCTTCCTCAGAGATACTTTCGTGATGAGGTGAAGTTGGAGGATTTTCTCGTGTCAAAATTACTTCGCTTTGTTGAGCGTTTTTATACAATCAGTGCAGATTTTGATCCTCTTGCCATCTACTTTGGCCCACTGGAGATTGGGGTATCTTTTTGAGCGAGAGGTTGGATTATAATGACCACGCAAAAGTTTGCGAGTGGTTATCATAATTGGTTTTTTACCGCATCGCGGACAACGAGTCATAAACTAGCCACTAGCCACTAGTAGATAGCCATTAGTAAACCCTAGTCACTATTGGCTAGTCGTTAGTCGCCATGTTGTCTTGCTACTATACCTCATCCCTGCTACTATTTCAAGAATGGAAGCAGTATTAACCACAATTTTTTGGATAGTAGCGCTTCTGTATTCCGTTGTTATACACGAAGTGAGCCACGGGGCGGTGGCTTATTCTTTGGGTGATCCTACGGCCAAGAATCTCGGCCGATTAACATTAAACCCGATAAAACATCTGGACATGTTCGGCTCCATTCTGCTTCCGTTAATTTTGGTCATTTTGAGGTCGCCGTTCATATTTGGTTACGCGAAACCGGTTCCGTATAATCCTCTGAATTTGCGTGACAGAAAATACGGACCAGCCAAAGTTGCTATAGCCGGTCCGGCATCAAATATTGCTTTAGCTGTTCTTTTTGGGCTTACTTTAAGATTTTTGCCGGATATCTTTTCTTCGTCTCTTGTTCCGGAATTGTTAACTATAGTTGTGACGTTAAATTTATTTCTGGCCATATTTAATTTATTCCCGATACCGCCACTGGACGGCCACTGGTTGTTGATGACTTTTTTGCCGGCTAAGTTTGACGCGATAAGAGTGATTTTGTATAGATACAGTTTTATTCTGCTCCTGATGTTCTTGTTTTTTATTTTTCCGTTGCTGATCCCATTAATAAGAGAGTTATTCCAGTTGATCACGGGAATTGGATTCTAGCGTCCTGTAATACGATCGGTGGATATTTGGCAGGCAAGAACGGACGAGCACGTTCGTTTTTATCTTTTAATTAAGGAAGATAAATATATTCTTCTAGATATTAAAAAACATTCAAAATAGTCTCACAATACATTCTAAAATAGAATTTTAGAATGTATTGTGAGAAAGAAATATAAAAAATGTCATGGGTTATAGGAATAAGAAAAAGCTCGGGTATTAGCCGAGCTTGGACAAGAGGAGAGGAGTGGGTGTTACTTTTTCTGATCTAGCAAAGCAAGCAGAAATTCGAGATCTTTCAAGGCATGAGATTTCAGCTCCCGGACGGCATCGACTTCTTCAGGATAGTATATATAAGGATCATTTCTTGTGCTTATGATACTCCTCGACACGCTTTTTGATTTCAGCAATTCTGGCTTGCAACTTGGTTTTCATGATAACCTCGTTAAATGGTTCTGATTCAAAGATAACAGGCAAGAAGTTAAAGTGCAAGGCCCGCATGACATTTTCAATATTTCGGCAAATGCGGACTTTGACAATTGGTCTAACTTTTTGATATACTCTTTTAGACCGTTCGGTCTTCTTTTATATTGTTTATCCAAGAAGGTCTCGCTTGCGAACCTGATTGGTTATAAACACATAACCCCCTCCTTTAGAGCGCCGGAGGCGTCTTAAAGAAGGGGGTGACGAGTTTCTAACAACTCAGCGTCGCAATCAGAATTGCTTGCTTCGTTGAGAAACAGCGTCATGCCTACGTTCCGACAATTGATGAAACACCCGCGCAAGACAGCCAGAGCGAAAACCAAGTCGCCGGCTTTGGCTCGCGGATTTAACGTCTTAAAAAATAAACCGAATCCGTATCCGTCCCCATTTAAAAGAGGAGTTGCGATAAAAGTAGGTACTATGACTCCCAAAAAACCAAACTCGGCTTTAAGGAAATTTGCCCGTGTTCGGCTTACAAATGGTATGGAAGTGACAGCTTATATACCGGGTATAGGTCATAATCTTCAAGAACATTCCGTAGTTGTTATTAGAGGAGGAAGAGTCAAAGATTTGCCGGGAGTAAGATATCATGTGGTAAGGGGGGTGCTTGATTCCGGGGGAGTCGAAGGTCGCCGACAACAACGCTCCAAATATGGAGCTAAAAGGCCAAAGTAAAACAGTCCCGATTTACTTCGCGCAAAGCGCGATTAGTAAATCGAGGATCCTCGATTTTGTTGCCAAATCAAAGATTTGGACAAAATCGGGACAGAGGAGTAAGTATGGAGCAAAGAAACCGAAATAAGCTTTAAGTTGTAAGTTTTAAGCTGTAAGCAATTTACAGCCTACAGCCTACATCCTATAGCCTATAGCTAAATTGAGACGCCCTATCAAAAAAAGAGCAGTCGTTGAGCCGGATATAAAATATTCTAACCTTTTGGTTACCAAATTTATAAATAAGATAATGAAAGCGGGAAAAAAATCCGTTGCAAGAAAAATAGTATACTCGGCTCTTGAATCCGCGGAAAGACAAATGAAAAAATCGGCAATAGAGATATTCGGAAAAGCAATGGACAACGTTTCTCCTGCCGTAGAACTTAGATCAAGAAGAGTAGGAGGAGCAAACTATCAGGTTCCGGTCGAGGTTAGACCCGAAAGGCGTATCGCGCTTGCCATTAGGTGGATAGTTGAATCGGCAAGAAGTCAGAAGGGAAAACCGATGGCCGAGAGATTGGCCGAGGAATTCGTGAACGCTTTTAATAACACCGGTGGAGCCGTAAAGAAGAGGCAAGATGTTCAAAGAATGGCGGAGGCAAATAAGGCATTTGCGCATTTTGCGTGGTAACAAATAAGCCAATAAGCTAGTAAGCCAATAAGCTAGTAAGCTAGGCGAATTAACTTCTAAATGCTTACCAGCTTGCATGCTTGCCAGCTTATTAGCTGACTTGGCTGATTATCCAATAGAAAAAGTAAGGAATATCGGAATCATCGCTCATATAGATGCCGGGAAAACAACCGTAAGTGAGCGAATTTTGTTTTACACGGGAATTTCTCACAAGATAGGCGAAGTTCATAAGGGGGAAGCGATAATGGATTGGATGGAACAAGAACGAGAGAGAGGAATTACCATAACAGCGGCTGCAACTACGGCTTATTGGACACCGACACCGACGAATAAGGGGTCAGGTCCCTTTTTGTCAGGGGACCTGACCCCTTCCACTGTCCCTGATAAATACAAACTTAATATCATAGATACCCCGGGGCATATTGACTTTACTATTGAGGTTAAACGTTCTTTACGTGTTCTGGACGGAGCGGTTGTTGTGTTTGACGGTGTTGCCGGCGTTGAACCTCAATCTGAAACAAACTGGAGATATGCGGACGACTATAAAGTTCCCAGAATTTGTTTCATCAACAAGCTAGACCGATTAGGCGCTTCTTTTGACCGGTCATTTCGCTCGATTCTTGAGAGGCTTTCCCCTGATGCCGTAAAGTTGCAAATCCCGGATGGTCACGAAGACCAATTCAAAGGTGTCATTGATCTGCTTACTATGGAATATATAACTTTTGAGGGCATAAAAGGTGAAAAAATTATAAAAAGTTCTGTACCAGAACATCTTAAACAAGATGCTGAAAAAGAACGTGCCAATACTATCGAAAAGATAGTCGAACATGATGACAAAGCAATGGCTGATTATCTTGAGGGTAAAGAGGTGAGTCTCGAAAGACTAAAAGAAATAATAAGAAAAGCTACTATTGAAAATAAAATTTTTCCCGTTTTTTGCGGTTCGGCTTTGAAGAACAAAGGTGTCCAACTCATACTCGATGCCGTGGCTTACTATCTGCCTTCGCCGTTGGACATTCCTTCAACCGATGGCGTTGATTCGAAAACCGGCCAGACAAAAGAGATTTCTCCTGACGAGAACGGCCCCTTTGCCGCTCTAGCTTTTAAGACTGCCACTGATCCGTTCGTCGGCTCGCTTACTTTTTTCAGGGTCTATTCCGGCAAACTGGTCTCAGGTTCCTATGTTTTAAATACCAGAAGTAAACAACAAGAAAGGATAAGCCGGATCGTCCGCTTGCACGCCAACCAGAGAGAGGAGATCAAAGAAATATATGCCGGCAATATTGCTGCAACCGTTGGTTTGAAGGATACAAAAACAGGGGATACTTTGTGTGACCCCGATAACCCAATAATTCTTGAAGGCATAGAAATTCCCGAGCCGGTCATTTCCATGAGAGTTGAACCGAAAACCAAAGCTGATCAAGAAAAAATGGGCATTGCTTTAAAGAAACTTTCTGACGAAGACCCGACATTTAAAATAAGAACCGATCAAGAAACAGTAGAAACTATCATATCGGGGATGGGAGAACTTCATTTAGAAATCATTGTTGATAGACTGAAAAGAGAATTCGGCGTTGGTGTAAATGTCGGCCGTCCCCAAGTTGCTTACAAAGAAACTGTTACCAATACGGCAGAAGCGGAAGGAAAATACATACGTCAGTCGGGAGGCCGTGGTCAGTACGGCCACGTATGGTTAAGAGTTGAACCGCAAAAGCGCAGCGTCGGTTTTGAATTCGTTAACGCCATTAGAGGCGGAGTTATTCCTGAAGAGTTTATAAATCCTTGTGAAAAAGGCGTTCGAGAAGCTATAGACAAAGGTGTCATTGCCGGGTTTCCGATGGTTGATATTAAGGTTACGCTTTATGATGGATCTTATCATGAAGTTGACTCTTCAGAAATTGCATTCAAGATCGCATCGTCCGCCGCTCTTCAGGAAGCGGCAAGAAGAGCAAAACCGATATTGCTTGAACCGATAATGAAAGTGGAGATAATAATGCCGGATCAATTCATGGGGGAGGTTACTGGCGATTTGGCATCTCGCCGTGGCCAGATATCAAGCATAAATGACAGAAGCCCCTTGAACCTGAAAGTTGTTGACTCTCGGGTGCCGCTGTCAGAAATGTTTGGTTACGCCACATCTTTGAGATCGTTGACGGAAGGCCGCGGGACGTTTAATATGGAGTTCAGTAGATATGAGGTAGTGCCGCAGAACATAGCTCAACAAATTATTGAGGGAAAAAAGTAAACTATGAATGTACGAATAAATACGAATGTACGAATTCGTAAATTCGTAAAGATTTATAAATTCGTAGTGAAATGAATACCGACGAACTAAAAAAGTTATTAAAGGGTTCAACCGCAGTTTTAATATTGGATAACGGTGAACCGTCGTTTGTAGTGCTTGGTTATGATACATATAAAGGGCTTTTGTCTGACCAGGAAAAAGAGGTAAAAATCAACCATCCCAATGCTGGCAATGGTCAAATACAACAAATACAACCAATAGACGACACGCTTTCAAAATCAGCAAACAAGGCCGGTGTATCAATGAGAGGGTCAGTGTCAAAGGATTTCCAGCATCGTTTAAGCGAGAAAGAATCAGAGCTTTTGGAGAAGATAAACAAACAGATACTTTCTCTTAAAGACGAGATAGATAGGGAGGAGAAAAGCGCCGGAAATGTGGATATTGACTAAAGTGGTGTATTCGTATAAAATGGAACTTACATATAATATATAATATACATTAACCAACTACCAACAATCAACTACCAACAACCAAAAAGTTGTAGGTTGTAAGTTGTAGGTTGTAAGTTGCGAAGCTATGGCAGGAAAATTTGAAAGGTCAAAGCCGCATATGAATGTCGGCACAATTGGTCACGTTGATCACGGCAAAACGACTTTAACGGCGTCTATTTTACATGTCGCCAATTTGTTTGCTGATGAAGGATATAGCGCTCGAGTGGAAGCGGTTGATCAAATTGACAATGCTCCGGAAGAAAAAGCCAGAGGTATTACTATTGCTTTGCACCATTCAGAATATGAAACTCCAAAAAGACACTATGCCCACGTTGATGCTCCCGGCCACCAGGATTACATCAAGAACATGATTACCGGCGCCGCGCAGATGGACGGAGCTGTTTTGGTTGTTGCCGCTACTGATGGTCCGATGCCGCAGACAAGAGAGCACATTCTTCTGGCCAGACAGGTTGGTCTGCCGTCTCTCATAGTATTCTTGAATAAAGTTGATCAGGTTGATGATCCTGAAATGCTGGACTTGGTTGAAGCCGAAATCAGAGAACTCTTAAGTAAGTATCAATATAACGGAGAAAAAACGCCTATTATCCGCGGTTCCGGCTTAAAAGCTTTGGAAGCAAAAACAAAAGATGATCCAGCGGTAAAATCTGTGAAAGAACTGCTAGACAACCTTGATATGTATTTCGTCGATCCGGTTCGCGAGACCGACAAACCATTCCTTATGCCGATAGAAGACATCTTTTCGATTGAAGGCAGGGGAACTGTGGTTACCGGGAGAATTGAAAGGGGCAAAGTCAAGCTTAACGAAGAAGTGGAAATAGTCGGCATAAAACCGACCTCAAAAACGATTGTTACCGGTATAGAAATGTTTAACAAACAACTCGATGAAGGTATGGCGGGAGATAATGCCGGAGTTCTGTTGCGAGGCACCAAGAAAGAAGAAATTGAGCGAGGACAGGTTCTTGCCAAACCCGGCTCCATAACTCCTCACACCGAATTTGAGGCCGAGATATACGTCTTGACCAAAGAAGAGGGTGGAAGGCATACGCCATTTTTCAAGGGTTACAAACCGCAGTTTTATTTTAGGACCACAGATGTTACCGGTGAAGTCGTACTGCCGGAAGGAACGGAAATGGTTATGCCTGGTGATACTGTTAACCTGAAAGTTAAACTTATTGCTCCTATCGCAATGGAAGAAAAACAGAGGTTTGCTATCAGAGAAGGAGGCAAGACCGTTGGTGCGGGAGTGGTAACAAAAATTTACGTTTAGTGATTAATGGAGTGACTATGTGTGAGATGGGTTTAAAGAATAATTAAACCAGCTAAACACGTCAGTCATTAGTAAAAAATATGAACATGAACGAAAAACTAAGCCATGATCAAATTAGGAAAGAAAGAAATGAAGACGAAGCCAAATTCAATGAAAGAGTTGAAGAGTTGAGAAAAAAATACCCCAATTTATTTCAGCAAGTTTCGTCGCTTGTTGATAAGATATGGGAAGAAACACATGGCGATCTTAATAATTAGAATGCATTGATCAGTTTTTAGTAGTTCTTTAAAGAAATATGGTAACGAAAAAAGAAAAAGAAATAAATCAACAAAAAATACGCATTAAGCTGCGGGCTTATGATAATAAGATTATAGACAAGTCAGCCCAACAAATAGTTGAAACAATTGAAAGATACGGCGGTAAACCAATAGGTCCGGTGCCTTTGCCGACAGAAATTAACAAATACACGGTTAATAGATCGACTTTCATAGACAAGACATCCCGCGAGCAATTCGAGATGCGAACCCATAAAAGAATAATAGATATAACATCGCCAACCCCCAAAATAATCGATGCCTTAATGAACCTGAATTTACCATCAGGGGTCGATATAGAGGTGAAGATGTAGTAAAATTAAACTATGTCAGAACTTACTAAACAATATTTTGATAAGCAAATAAATAGCCAGACCAAGGAGATAAAGTCCTATGTTGATGGTAGGATCTCTTCTGTTGAGGAAAAACTTGATACAAAAATAGAGACCGAGGTTGCCGAATTGGCCGGTATGGTTGAAAGACGATTTGACAAACTGGAACAAAAACTTGATGTTCGCGCAGAAGTCGACCAGCTTAAAGTAAAAATGAATAAGGTTTGGCAGGCATTAAATATAAAAAATTAATAAACAAAACCATGGAACAATTACCAAAAACCGAACACGATTACCATGACAAAACTGAACACGATTACCATGACAGAAAACAGGTCAAATGGGATGAAGGCGCACGTCAAAAAGAAGAACAGATGAGGAGTCACGATGAAAATGAAATGAGAACTTATGAAGACAAAGAAAGAGAAGCCGAAGAAGCTGCTAGGAGAAAAGAATGTCAAGCGGAGAAAGAACCAGAATTTCAGAAATAATTACTCTCTTCCCCTTGTCATTAGAATGGTGGCAAGAGATAAGGTAGTAATTCCGTAGTAGAGATTTCGAATGCCTCCTGCCTGTCTGCCGGCAGGCAGATCGGCAAATATAAATCGAAATCACACTACGGGACAAGTGTCGAAATGGAATTAATCCAGCAACGAGTGGCTATGTCACTTGTCTGGTTTCTAAAAATTCATTATCGGTATAATGCCTTAATTAAACAAGAGTGGTTTTAATCCAAAATAAAACCAGCGAGTAGAAAATATACTAAGATTAGCTTTCGGCTGCGCCGGACTAGTCCGGTGCTTTGTCTTAAATAGACAACTAAGAGATACGGGGTCATAGATTGCTCAGCTTGAGTTTGCGGAGGAACTTACGGAGTTCGACGGAGCGAGTAAGAGGCAAAATTCTAGCAAGAATTTATGCCGTGTCTGACGCAAGCTCAAGCTGAGCAATGAAACGATGAAATTTATCCTTGGCAGAAAATTAGGGATGAGTCAGATATTCAGCGAAGACGGAACCGTCGTCCCGGTCACGGTTATTGAAGCAGAACCGAATACTATCACTCAAGTCAAGACAAAAGCTAAAGATGGGTATGAAGCAGTTCAACTCGAATTCGGAAAAAACAAAAGAGAATTTCGAATTCGAGAAATTCCAAATTCCAAATTCCAAATTCCAAATCCTGGAGATAAAATCGATGTATCAATTTTTTCTGAAGGGGATCTGGTCAAAGTCAGCGGGATTTCAAAAGGGAAAGGTTTTCAGGGAGTAATGAAGAGACACGGTTTCCACGGGATGCCTTTTACTCATGGCCATCACCATGTTGCCAGACACGGCGGTTCTATCGGGCAAAGATTCCCGCAACATACTTTGAAAGGTATGAGAATGGCGGGACGCATGGGTGGAGTAAAAGCCACGATGCGAGGATTGAAAGTTGTTAAAGTTGATGCGGAAAATAATTTAATTGCGGTTAAGGGAGCAGTGCCGGGGAATAGAGGAGGACTAGTCATTGTGCAGACACAATGAAATTAACCTTGTAGTTCCAAATTCACCTAATTGTCTAATTCACCTAATAAAATTCTTAAATTCAGTAATTCTCTAATTTCTTTATTTAGTATTTGACATTTTATTAGAAATTAGGTGAATTAGAAATTTTAATAAACATGGAGTATCCATTATACAACCAAAAAGCAGAAAATGTCGGAAAAGTAGAATTGCCAGATTCAATTTTTAACGTTCCCTCAAATAATGACCTGCTCCATCAGGTTGTTTCGGCGCAGATGGCGAACAAGAGGCAGATTCTGGCTCATGCCAAAGGAAGAGGAGAAGTTCGTGGAGGCGGCAAGAAGCCGTGGCGCCAGAAAGGCACCGGTAGAGCAAGGCATGGTTCGATACGGTCGCCCATTTGGAAAGGCGGAGGAGTAACATTCGGTCCAACAAAAGAAGTGAATTTTAAGAAAAAAATTGGCAAAAAGATGTCTCGCAAGGCATTAGTCGTGGCGTTAAGCGAAAAAGCTAGGAATAATAACATCATAGTTGTTGACGATATCAAATTGAGTGTTCCAAAAACGAAAGAAGCCGCCAGTATTTTGAAGAATTTTAAGGATAAATTAGGGAAAAAAGGAAGTATTTTAATAATTTCTTCTTCTGTCGATAATAATTTGTGCAGAGCAGTAAGCAATATACCCAAAACAGGATTGACTGAAGCGAGGAACCTTAATCTTCTCGAGGCGCTTTCGTATAAGAATTTAATGATAATTAAAGATGCGATAATCGTGATCGATAGTAATCATGATCGGTAGTAATAAATAAGCCAATAAGCTAGTAAGCTAGGAGAATTAACTTCCAAATGCTTACCAGCTTATTAGCTATAGTATGAAATTATTTGGCAAAAACAAAAAAGAAAAAGAAAAGAAAAAGTCCGACATCACGCCGGAAGAATTTCGGAATGTTGACGCCAAAGAAACCGGCGAAGCCGATTCTCAATCCGCTAGAGAAACGGGCAGGCATATCGATATGTCGAAATTTCGAAATTTCGAGTACGGGGTTTTGAGAGGTTTTTATATAAGCGAAAAAGCATCACTGTTAAATTCTCTTAACCAGTATGTTTTTAAAGTTTTTGACAAAGTCACAAAAAATGAAGTTAGAAAACAGGTAGAAAAAAGTTTTAATGTTAAAGTTACAGGAGTCAAGATAATAAATCTGCCCAGAAAAACGAGAAAAGTGGGGCAACATTCAGGGTTTAAGCCCGGTTTTAAAAAAGCAATAGTGGTGTTAGAGAAAGGATATAGCATTGAACAGGCAAAGGTCTAATAAGTCAAAATTCAAAATGCAAAATTAAAATTCCAATTCAAAAGTAAAAAATTTCTGAAAATTTTAAGATTTTAACTTGTAATTTTAACTTTTAAATTATGCGAGACTACAATCCCACAACCCCGTCGAGGAGACATATGCAAGGATACGATTTCAGCCAGTTATCAAAGGGCGGCCCTTTAAAGTCGGCTACCAAGGGATTCAAAAAATTAAAAGGAAGAAACAATCAGGGCAGAATTACCAGCAAGTATCGAGGCGGCGGTTCAAAGCAGCTTTACAGGGAAATTGATTTTAAACAGCAAAAACTGGACATTCCCGGAAAAGTTTTTTCTATAGAATACGATCCGAATCGGACTACAAGAATAGCCAGGATAAATTATGCTGATGGGGATAGGCGGTATATACTTGCTCCGCAAGATTTAAAAACGGGAGATAAAATAATCACATCGGAAAAAGCGCCTTTGCGTCCCGGTAATCGGATGAAGCTCAAAAATATACCGCAAGGTTCTATCGTTCACAACATCGAACTTCGTCCGAAACAAGGCGGTAAGCTTGTCAGGTCTGCCGGCGGCGGAGCTACTGTTTTGGCTGGTGACAGCGGTTATGTCCAGTTGATAATGCCGTCTTCTGAAAACAGGCTGGTATCGGAGGAAAATTATGCTTCTATGGGAAATTTATCTAACGTAGAACATGGTTCTATCGTTTTAGGCAAAGCCGGAAGAAAAAGATGGTTGGGTATAAGGCCTAAAGTAAGAGGAACAGCGATGAATCCGGTTGACCATCCGTATGGAGGAGGAGAAGGTAGACAGGGCCGAGGAACAAGAAGACCCAAGACGGCCGAAGGTAAGATTACCGGTGGGAGAAAAACCAGGAATAAAAAGAAAAAATCAAATAAATTTATCATACGAAGGAGAATAAAATAAACTGCGAATGTACGAATAAATACGAATATTACGAATATACGAATTCGTAAATTCGTAGTAATATGTCACGATCACTGAAAAAAGGCCCATATGTTGATCAAAGGTTATTGAAGAAAATAGCTAATTTAAGAGCGGGCGACAAAACAATAATCAAAACATGGTCAAGAGCCTGTACTGTCGTTCCGGAGATGATAGGATTTACATTTGGAATTCACAACGGAAAAGTTCATATTCCAGTATTTATTACTGAAGATATGGTTGGCCATAAACTTGGAGAATTTTCTCAAACAAGAAAATTCGTAAGGCATGGAGGGAAAATGCAGAAGGAGTTAGAAGCTGTCCAAAAACAAAAGGAGATAGAAGCAGCACAAGCGGCGAAAGAAGCGCCGGCGGAAGAGAAGCCAAAATAATAAGTGGGCTGTCCGCCTACGCTAAAGCTTCGGCGGATGCTCATTTTTGCAGTTATTCACTGCGTTCATAAGCAAAAATGGCAGAAGTAAAAGCACAACTGAATAATTTGCGGCTGGCGCCTAGGAAAGTGAGAGCGGTTTCGAATTTGATAAAAGGCAAGAATGTTTTTGATGCGCTTGCTCAACTGGAAGTTATGATCAAGCGGCCCGGTTTACCTGTTTCAAAATTACTTAAATCAGCAATATCTAATGCTGAAAATAACTACAGTATGGTAAAAGAAAATTTATATGTTAAAAATATAAAAGTTAATGAAGGCGTTAAATTGAAGAGGTTTAAACCTAAGGGTTTTGGCAGGGTTTCTCCTTTAGAAAAGAAAACAAGCCGGGTAGAGTTAACATTGGCTGAAAAAGTTCCTGGCATAAAAAGAACTATGCAAGCGAAAAAGACCGAAAAAACGCCGGCCGTGGAAGAGAAACAGCAGGTTCGTCAGGCGGAAAAGAAGTTCTTCGGTACGGCTCAGGATAAGCCAGAAGTTAAAACAGAGTTAGGTCGAAAGGAAAATGTATTAAGGAGCTTGGGCAGAAGAGTGTTTAGGAGAAAAAGCATATAATAGCCACTAGCCGCTAGAAAAAAACTAGTCGCTAGTCGCTAGTTCGTGGGACAAAAAATATCACCGACATCTTTCAGAACAGGGATAAATAAGGAGTGGGTCTCCCGATGGTTTGGTCATGGGAAATATGTAAAATATCTAAAAAATGATGTTACAATAAGAGAATTTCTTTCAAAGCGGTTAAAGGGTATGGCCGTTGATCGTGTTGAATTGGAGAGAGGAGCGGATACTTTGAATGTTTTAATATATACCGCAAGGCCGGGGTTGATAATCGGCAGAGGCGGTACTGGAGTAGAAGAATTAAGATCGGCGCTTACCGGTTTGTTAAAAAAAAAGATGGGGATTAGGGTAGAGGTACAGGAAGTTAAAAGCCCCGAATCTTCTGCTTCTATAATGTCAGAATCAATTGTTGATCAAATAGAAAAAAGAATACCGTATAGACGGATAATTAAACAGACTTTATCAAAAATAATGGCCAACAAAGACGTTAAAGGCGTTAAAATACAGATAAGCGGTCGCTTGGATGGAGCTGAAATTGCAAGATCGGAACATCTTGAGCAGGGTAGTCTGCCCCTACAAACATTACGAGCCGACATTGATTTTGCCAAAGCGACTGCTATAACGACTTACGGTACAGTAGGAGTGAAGGTTTGGATATATAAGGGCTTGGTCTGGGATCACGAGGCAAAGCCGAAGTGATTACAGCAACCAAACCTTACCCCCTCTTTTAGAGTGCCAACTATTGGTTGGCATCTTAAAAGAGGGGGTGACGAGTTTTGTAAGCAGCTCGGCTGCTCAAAAGCTCGCAACTCCTCGCTGACAAAATCGTCATGCTTCAACCAAGCAGGGTAAAACACACAAAAGTTCATAAGGGTAAGTTAAAGGAGCGCACTTCTCGGGGCGCTGAATTAAGTTTTGGAACTTTTGGACTGAAAGCCGAAGAGTCATCTTGGCTCAAATCGAACCAGCTTGAATCGGCTCGAAAAGTTATGGCTAAATTTGTGCAAAAAGGAGGAAAAATGTGGATTAGGATTTTCCCGGATAAACCTAGAACGGCAAAAAGCGCAGAAGTAGGAATGGGTGGCGGAAGAGGGGCTTTATCTCATTTTGTGGTTCCAGTTGAAGCCGGGAGAGTGGTGTTTGAGATAGACGGTCTGTCGGAAGACCAGGCCAGAGAAGCATTGCGATTAGCTGCGCACAAGTTGCCGATAAAGACAAGAATTATTAAAAGAAATTGAGAAATTAACCACAGAAACACAGAATAAAGACGGAAAGCACGGAATTAGGTAATTGAGTAATTTGAAAAACAAAAAGGCCGCCGATTGGCGACATAGGATTTAGAAAGTTCCAGTGAAAAGGAAAACCGCAACTTTGATAAGAGCTGTAGCGATTAAACCCAGCATAATAACAATGCCCAAAAGCATAGTCGTTATAACTGCTACTATCCAGAAAATCAACGCGAACAAAACAAGGAATGGCCACAAAACGAAATTTATTAAAAAAGTATTTTGTTTAATAAACTTGTCCAGGTTGGTGCCATTGGCGTTATCTGGCTTAGGCGATTTAGGCGATTCGAGGACACCATAAAAAAATACACGGAGGGGTTTAAGCAATACTACATTCTCCGTTTTTGCGGCTTCGCCCGGTTGATATCTGTTATTTGTATAATATGATGCCATAAAGTGGCTTAGAATCAGATAAGCCAGGATTATCGCAACCTTTACATAGGTTCTTGGATTTTTCATCGCGATCTCTTTGTCAAAAAACAAAACTTATGATAAGATAACAAACCGTTGAGCACTTGTCAATATGATGTACGAGTTAAAAAACAAAACCTCGAAAGAATTGTCAGAAACGTTGAACGAGCTAAGAACTAAATTGGCTAAATTTAGTTTTGAACTGGAAGCAAATACCCTGAAAGACACAAGTCAGGTTAGGAAGACAAAAAAAGAGATAGCGCGAATTTTGACTTTATTGAAAAGTCAAAATTCATAAACTCTAAACCCTAAATCCTAAACTCTAAACAATGACCAAAATTCAAAATTCCAAATCGAGAATATTAAAAGGTGTTGTCGTGTCCGACAAAATGCAAAAAACTGTGGTAGTTGAAATTTCCCGGATGAAAAAACATCCCAAGTATAAGAAATACTACAGTGTAGCTAAAAGGTTCAAGGCCCACGATGCGAAGGGTGTCTATAAAACGGGCGATAAAGTTTTGATAAAAGAAACAAGGCCGTTGTCGAAAGAGAAAAGATGGACAGTTATCGGCAGGGCTGATTAATAACAAACTACCTACAACCTACAACAGCATACTGTTGTAGGTTGTAGGTAGTAGGTTGTAAGTTAAGTTGTTACAGCTTCGTTCAATAGTAAATGTCGCGGACAACAGCGGGGCAAAAAAGGTCGGCGTTTTTAAGGTGCTTGGCGGGTCAAAAAGGCGATATGCCCAAATAGGAGACACGGTTGTTGTTTCAGTAAAAGTTGCCGAACCAAGAAAGGCGGTAAAGAAAAAAGAGGTTCTAAGAGCCGTTGTCGTTAGGCAAAGAAAACCATTCAGAAGAAAAGACGGGACTTATATAAGATTTGACGATAATGCGGTTGTGATTCTTGATGGCAAGGAACCGAAAGGCGGCCGTATATTCGGTCCGATACCCAGAGAGCTAAAAGAAAAGGGATTTAACACAATAGCATCGTTGGCAGAAGAAGTTGTGTAAGAAGTTATAAGCTATAGGTTATAAGCTATAAGCCAGATAAAATCTTGCTTAAAGCCTAAAGCCTAAAGCCTAAAGCTTTTGAAATTAAAACGAGGAGACAACGTAATAATGCTAGGCGGTAAAGATCGGGGAAAGACCGGGAAAATTTCAGTTGTGTTGCCTAAAGACAATAAGGTTGTAGTCGAAGGCCTTAACTTAGTAAAAAAGCATGTCCGAGCGAGAAAACAAGGACAAAAGGGCCAGATTATAAGCAAAGAAAGAGCAGTCTCCGTATCCAGCGTCGCTTTGGTTTGCAAATCATGCGGTAAACAGACAAGGGTTGGGTATAAAGTCGAAGGAGATAACAAGGTAAGGATTTGCAAGAAATGTCAGGGTTTTCTCTAAATTTTCAAGCTGATAAGCACGAAAATTTAGTAAGAAAACCTGATCCCGCTCTTTAGAATGCCGATTTTCTTGAGCGGGGAACGATGAATATTTAAGGTTGGTTTCCAAAGAAGCAATAATTGACAAGTATTTATTGAGAACATTCAGCATTTGAAGAGCCGGGATGGAGTGGAAACATAAAAAAACTGCCTTTCGGCAGTCGAGACTTAGGGTTGCATGAAAACAATTACTGGCCAAATAAGAATCGATACGGGATGCAATAGCAGTGAAGCGTTATATGTAGTAACAACAATTATGCCTATTCCCAGATAAATCAATACAAATCCGATGAAGGAGTAGAAAAAAGTTTTTAATGTTCTGAGTAAAAAATTCATGGTTTTTATTCCTTACCTTTGTCAAAAAACAAAACTTGTGTTAGAATAACAAACCATTAGAAATAAGTCAAGAGCTATAAGTTATAAGCTATAGGTTACAAGCAAGATCGTTTAATCTAGAACTTAAAACCTGTAGCATATAACTTATGGCAACATTATTACAAAAATACCGAAAATCAGTTATTCCTGCTTTGCAGAAAGAATTTGGTATTAAGAATATAATGGCTGCACCCAAGGTTGAGAAAGTTGTAGTTAGTGTCGGTATAGGGAAAATAGCAAAAGAAGACAAAGTTGTAGAAAAAATAGCAAACGATCTGACTAAACTTACCGGCCAGAAACCGGTTTACAGAAAAGCAAAGAAGTCCATTGCCAGTTTTAAAGTAAGAGAGGGGGTGAATATCGGTTTGATGGTAACTTTGCGGGGGGAAAGGATGTACGATTTTATGGATAGGTTGATATCAATTTCCTTACCAAGATCCAAGGATTTCAGAGGCATAGATACCAAAAATTTTGACAAGAACGGCAACTTGAATTTAGGCATTAAAGAATCCATTATTTTCCCGGAAGTCACCTACGAGACCCAGAAAGACATTTTTAGTTTGGAAGTGACGGTAGCGACAACCGCAAAAAATAAAGAAAGAGGAATAGCGTTGTTACGCTTGATGGGATTTCCCATCAAAAAATAATGTGGGCTCCCCGCCCCAATTTTGTGGGATAGTCCATATCGACCCGCTTCGCCCATAACGGTATGTCCCTATTCGGGACACGCGGGTCGAGAAATTTTTTTTTAAATTAATTACAGTAACAGTAAAGAGAGTTAATGATGGCAAAATTGAGGCGGGATGCTCAATTTTGTAACCAATCACTAACGCTCTTGGACAAAATTGGCTAAACAATCAACAATCGCACGATCAAAAAAGAAACCAAAATTTTCTACGCGTACTGTGTTGCGGTGTTTTATGTGCGGAAGAAAAGGGGGCTATATGAGAAAGTTCGGTCTGTGCAGAATTCACTTTAGAGAATTAGCTAGCCAAGGATTGCTGCCGGGAGTGAAGAAATCATCCTGGTAAACCAACTACCAACAACCAACTACCAACAACAAAAAAGTTGTAGGTTGTGGGTTGTGGGTTGTGGGTCAGTTATGTATCCAATAGCAAACATGCTGACACAAATAATGAACGCCCAAGCGGTGAACAAAGAATCCGTTATCTTTCCTTTCTCAAAAATGAAGTTTGATATCGCCAATGTTTTACAAGCTAGTGGCTACGTAGTCGGAGTGGAGAAAAAAAAGAGAAAAGCAAAAAAATCAGAGCAGGAATTTATATCCATAGTTTTAAAATATGACGAGCATGGGCCGGCCATAAACGGTGTTAAGTTGGTAAGCCGACCGTCAAGAAGAATGTACATCAAGGCCAGCCAAATAAAACCAGTAAGATCGGGCTACGGAATATCGGTGATTTCAACGCCCAAAGGAATCCTGAACCACAAAGAGGCCAAAAAGCAAAAATTGGGCGGAGAGATATTGTTCGAGGTTTGGTAAATAGAAAATCAAAAATCAAAATGCAAAATAACAAATTAAAATTTAAAAATGACCGGAAAAATTTTTAATCTTTGATTTGTGTTTTTGATATTTAATTTTTGATATAAAACATGTCCAAAATAGGAAGGCAACCAATAACAATCCCCGAAGGCGTAACTGTTAGTTTGAGCGAGGGTAGCATATCCGTTAAGGGTCCTAAAGGAGAGTTGACTAAATTGCTCATAGAAAAGGTTAAGGTTGTTGTTGACGGAAATTTTATCAAACTGACTCCAAAAAGCGTCGATCGACAAGATGTTGCCAAATGGGGCTTGCAGAGAGCTCTCATAGCCAATATGATCACTGGAGTTATGAAAGGGTTTGAAAAGGTTTTAGAGTTTCAAGGTGTCGGCTATAAAGCGAGTATAAAAGGCAAGGACCTTGAACTGGGTCTTGGATATTCTCACCCGATAACGATTTCAGGCATTGAGGGTATCACCTTCAGCGTGGAGAAGAATTCCATAAAGATATCAGGACTGGATAATGAGTTGATTGGTCAGGTGGCGGCGGAAATAAGAGAAAAGCGTCCACCAGAACCATACAAAGGCAGCGGTATAAAATATAAGGATGAGGTTATCAAGAGAAAGGCCGGTAAAAAAGCAGTAGCGACGGCAGGATAAAATTATCCTAAAATGACTCAATACCCAACATCTAATAACACAATCAAACTTTAAAAAGGTTCAAAATGTTTGAAAATTGGTTATTTATTGGTTATTGATCATTGGTGATTGAGTTATTAAGTTGAAGTTATGGATACTAAGAAAAAACAATTAAATAAACAAAGGCGCCACCGAAGAGTACGTGCTAAGATAGTAGGCACCAAAGAGCGGCCGCGAGTTTCAGTTTTTAAAAGCAACAAACATATTTTTGCTCAATTTATAGACGATGAATTCGGTAAGACAATTTTGAGTAGCAAAGTTATATCTAATAAAAAAAGCAAAGTAAAAGGTACAAAAACAGAAAAGGCAACAAAGATAGGCGAAATGTTGGCCGAAAAATCAAAAGAAGCAGGAATTAAAAAAGTTGTGTTTGACCGGGGCGGGTTTAAATATCACGGACGGATCAAGGCAGTCGCCGACGGCTTGAGAAAGGGCGGAATAAAGTTTTAACCAACTACCAACTACCAACCACCAACAACAAAAAGTTGTAGGTTGTAGGTTGTAGGTTGTAGGTCAGAGTGGATAGACCAAATCAAAACCAAAAAGATAACCGGGGCGATAATGAGGACCGTGGAAACCGTCGGGGCCTTAGGAGGGGCGGTGTTTTTAATGCGGATAAAAAATCCGAATTCGAACAGAAAGTTCTTGATATAGCAAGAGTAACCAGAGTAACTAAAGGCGGAAAGAGGTTCAGTTTTAGGACGACCATCGCCATAGGCGACGGTAAAGGAAAGATCGGCCTTGGCATGGCTAAAGGAAAGGATGTCGCCCAATCCATCCAAAAAGCGTTTAACAAAGCCAAAAAGCACGTGATAACCATACCCATAGTTGGCGGTACTATCCCTTATCATGTTGAGGCTAAGTTCAACAGCGCAAAAGTTGTGCTGAAACCGTCAAAAAGTGGAGTTAAGGCCGGAGGTCCGGTCAGGGTGGTGGCAAAACTTGCCGGCATAACCAGTTTAACCGGCAAACTTATAAGCAGGACGAACAACAAAATAAATATTGCAAAGGCAACCGTCGAAGCATTGCAGAAACTCAGAATAAGGAATCATAAATAATGAATCAGGGATTGAAAAACCATAATTCATAATTCATAATTCATGGACTTAAGTAATCTACAACCGAATACCCCTCGCAAATCAGTAAAGCGTGTCGGTCGCGGAGGAAAGCGCGGCACATATTCTGGAAAGGGGCAGAAGGGCCAGAAATCAAGGGCGGGAGCCGGTTTTAAACCGGGTTTTAGAGGCGGAGATAATCGTATTTGGCAGTTATTCCCGAAACAGAGAGGCGCTTCCAAAAAACCGGGCGGTTCAGGCATTTATGCCAAGCACAGATTCTATCAGTTAAGGCACGACAAGAATCCGGTTATTAACATAGAAGAGTTCAACAAGTTCAGCGACGGTGAAACGATAAATCCCAGAACCCTTTTTGAAAAAGGAATAATAGGCAGAATGGAAAAGAACGTAAAAATTTTGGGAGACGGAGAGCTGACCAGGAAACTCACATTTGAAGGATTCAGTTTATCTAAATTAGCGAGAGAAAAAATAATAAAAGCAGGTGGAACGATTCGTTAACCAACTACCAACAACCAACTACCAACAACAAAAAAGTTGTAGGTTGTAGGTTGTAGGTTGTAGGTCAAGTTGAACAAATTACTTCAAATCTTCAAACGGCCTGACTTAAGAAATCGAGTCCTATTTATACTCGGTATCTTAGTTATTTTTAGATGGATCTCAAATATACCGATTCCAGCCGTTGATGCTTCCCAATTGAGAGAATTTTTCGCCCAGAACCAGTTCTTTGGGCTTATCAGTACTTTTACCGGCGGTTCCTTGGCGGCGCTCTCCATCGGTATGCTTGGACTTGGTCCCTATATAACCGCTTCAATTATAATGCAGCTTCTCACAATGATATTTCCATCGCTTGAACAGATGTATAAATATGAAGGTGAGATGGGAAGAATGAAATTTAATCAGTATTCCCGTTTATTGACTGTTCCTTTAGCCGCTCTGCAGGGGTATGGATTTTTAATTCTCCTATCCCGGCAAGGCGTGATAGGCAGTTTGACTTTGATGGAATGGGGAAGTGCGATATCGGTTATTGTCGCCGGCAGCGTTTTTTTAATGTGGCTTGGAGAACTGATAACCGAGAAAAATCTCGGCAACGGCGTTTCGATTCTGATATTGGCCGGTATAGTCGCCGGATTTCCTACCTCATTAAGGCAGACACTCTTCACATACGATTCCTCTCAACTCTTCACTTATGCCGGTTTTATCATTGTAGCTCTTGCGGTAATAGTTGGCGTTATCTATATTACCGAAGCCCAGAGAAATATCCCCATAAACTATGCCAGGCGAATTCGCGGCATGAAAGTATATGGCGGTGTTTCTACATATCTTCCGATGAGGGTCAACAATGCGGGTGTTATCCCTATAATTTTTGCATTGTCAATCTTGCTGTTTCCGGGAATGATAGCCAATTTCTTGGCCGGTTCAAGTAATCTGTTTGTCGCAAAAATGGCGGCATTTGTGAACAGTTTTCTCCAGTCGTTTGGCTGGTATTCGTTTTTCTACTTTGCGCTCGTGGTTCTATTCACTTACTTCTATACTGCCGTGACTTTTGACCCCAAATCCATTTCAGAGAACATCCAAAAACAGGGCGGATATATTCCGGGCATAAGGCCGGGGCCGATGACGGCGCAATTTCTTAATTATCTTTTGAACAGAGTTACGCTTGTGGGCGCATTGTTTCTGGGGCTTATCGCTATTTTACCCAATATAGTTCAAAGCGTTACGGGAATTACCGCATTTACCGTCGGCGGCACATCAATACTAATCGTTGTTTCTGTGGCATTGGAAGTGATGAAGCAAGCAGATGCGCAACTTAGTATGTATGAATATTAGTCGCTCGGCCTTACCGTCTTCTCACCACGGTTCCTCATCTCGTCATCGCTTTTTTCTTTTTAAAAAGGTGGTATATTTGTTTCATGAACGAGCAGAAGAAACAAGTCATAATCTTAATCGGGCCGCCGGGGTCAGGGAAGGGGACGCAGGCAGATTTGCTTGCCGAGAAATTCGGTCTTCTTCATCTGGAGACGTCAAAAATTCTGGAAGAGGGCGCCAAAAATGCCGATCCAGACGACGAAGAATTCATAGCTCTTAAAAAAGCGTGGAGTTCGGGGGAACTGGTTGACCCCAAAACGGTGGTTAAGTTGACGCTTGATAAAATAAAAATTTTAGCTGAAAGCGGAAAGGGGATTGTTCTTAGTGGTTCGCCGAGAACTCTTTATGAAGCGGAAAGAGAACTGCCCTTACTTGAGAACTTATTCGGCTGGAATAATATTAAAGTGTTTCATGTAAAATTAAGCGAGGAGGAATCTGTAAAAAGGAATAGTTTCCGTCGCATTTGCAGAATTAACCGCCACCCGATTCCAAATTTTCCGGAATTTGAAGGTATTAAAAAATGTCCCAAAGACGGAAGCAGTATAATTACCAGAGAACTGGACAAGCCGGAAGTGATAAAAGTAAGATATAGGACATATCTTAAAGAAACGGAACCGGTCATAGGATTTTTAAAAGAAAAAGGTTACAAAGTGGTAGAAATAAAGGGCGAACAACCGATAGAAGAAGTTTTTAAAGACATAGCTGACACAATCAATGGAACCCCTTAACTTTATACTCTTGGGACGATCGGGGGCGGGTAAAGGCACTCAAGCGGAACTGCTTAAGAAACATTTCAGGAATCTCGTCTCTATTTCTACTGGCGATCTTATGAGAAAATTAGCCGCGAAAGACGTTGACGCCGGAGAGAGAATAAAAGCAGTCCTGGCCGTCGGCGGATTGCCGTTTGACGATATCGCCACAACTCTTTGGATGTATGAAATAGCCCATACCATAAAAAAAGACGAGGGTTTGATTTGCGACGGTTTTCCGCGCCGGCTGGTGGAAGCGCAGAACCTTGATAGATTTTTGGATTGGCTTGAACGAAAAGATAACACGAGAGTCATTTTGCTGGATGTTTCAAAAAAAGAGGCATTCAGGCGCTTAAAAGCAAGAGGAAGGGCGGACGATAATGACGAAGCCATAAAAGGCCGTTTGGATTATTTTGATGAACGGGTGGCTCCAACTATCAAATTTTATGAAGATAAAGGGTCGCTTATTTGCATAGATGGCGAACAAGCGATAGAAAAAGTTTTTGAAGAAATTTTAAATAAACTTAATGCTTAATGACGAACGTCTAAGGCTTTGGTCTTTAAGCTTTAGTCTTTGAGTTGTGATACAGATTAAATCAAAAGAGGAGATACAAATAATGAGTGAAGGCGGTAAGATTCTAGCGGAGATACTGAAGAAATTGTCAGGGGCGGTTAAGCCAGGCATTACCACTAATAAATTGGAAGAGCTCGCAAGAGAGCTTGTTTTGTCATATGGCGTAAAGCCGTCTTTTTTAGGCTACGATGGTTTTCCGTCGGCATTATGTACTTCAGTCAATGATGAAATAGTTCACGGCGTGCCGTCAGATAGGATTTTGCAAGACGGAGATTTGCTAAAATTAGATATGGGCGTTTTGCACAAAGGTTTTCACACCGATTCGGCAATAACAGTTTTAATCGGCAGTGTGGAGGGCGGCCCTCCACAAGCTATGAAATTGGTTAATATCACCAAAGAAGCATTGAGAATCGGTGTATCAAAGGCAAAAGTCGGCAATACTCTTGGCGACATTGGCTCGGCCATTCAAAAGTACGTTGAGCAAAATGGATTTAACGTAGTGAGAGATCTAGTTGGCCATGGTATTGGCCGGAAACTTCACGAACCTCCGCAAGTTATGAATTACTTGCCCCGTGGCCGCAAAGCGGCTTCACAGAGTGGTCACTATGAGGGAGAAGAACTGAAAGAAGGGATGGTTATTGCCATTGAACCGATGGTTGTTACTGGCGATTGGAAAACGAAGAACAGCGAAGACGGTTTCGGTTTTGTCACCAAAGACGGCGGATTGGCGGCACACTTTGAGCATACGGTAGCTATTACCAACAGCGGGCCGTTGGTTTTGACTCAAGAATAGATTAAAATTAACTTATGAATCCTGATCAACCCTACCAATTCCAACCGTCCCAACAACCGATGACATCAGAACCGGGATTTAGGCAACAGTCCCCAAACAAAAACTTTACTCCAAAGTTTGTTGCTTTGATTATCGGACTCTTGGTTTTGGGCGGGGTTGCTTACGGGGGAATTTGGTATTGGAAAAAACAAATCATGTCAACGCCGATTCCGACTTTCACTCCTCGTTCAGACTCAACCGCCAGCTGGCAAACCTACCTCAATGAGGAGTATGGGTTTGAGTTTCAATACCCCGTCTCCTTAAAAGATTATTCCTTCAGAGAAATAGAATATATGTTTACAATTGGTTCTTTGTTTAAGGTTCAATTTGTTAATTTTTCCAGTTCTCCAGATAATGAAAGTGAAAGAGGTCATGCATTAAACCAATTAAAAAGTGAGTTGTTGCTCGAAAAAGAAAAAATTCAAAAAATAGGCATGCTTTTAACGTACGGTATGAAGGCGTTAATAAATAATCAAGCTGGAGACGGTTTGTTTAGAACGGCTACCATATTCACTCCTGCCAATGACAGGATTTGGTTTGTTATGGAGCTGGATTTACCAGAAGATATTTTTAGAGATTACATAAATAAAAACATATCTATTCCTGAATCTGTATTCCAATCTTCTGAAAATCAAAGTCGTATAAAAATGTTCGACCAAATTCTCTCTACGTTTAGGTTTGTTGAGCCGGAGATTTGTATTCAAGTTGTAACCACCGCGAGGAATCCTAAAACCGGAGAGGTGCGTGATTTTCCGACCCCTTGCGATGTGCCGGAGGGGTGGGTATCTGATCTTGACGCTCAAACCAGGGATTACAAAAGGGTTACAGACGTTGATCAATTAAGAATTGCTGCAGAGCTTTATTTTGACGATAATGGTTCGTATCCTATCGAATTAAGTCCGGAGAATTTAAAAGCATATATCAAATCAATTCCTAAAGATCCTCTAACAGATAGTTATTATAACTACGCTTATTATCCTGCCGATAAACCTATTAAGTTTCAAATATGGACGTCATTAGAGTTTCGTAGTCGTAAATTAGATATAGATAGTGACATAAATTCAAGAAACTGGTTCGGCAAAATTATAGACGCCTCTTCACCAGCGACTGAATTGTGTACTTCGGTATTGTTTGATACGGATTGTGTTTATGATGTTGGTTTGGTTGGTATTTAATTTCTAAAATAATCGGAATGAATGGCACTATCCACACAATATAGACAGGCCTATTGACGGCTAATTCACCTTCTGATAAACTACAAACACATGATTAAGTTGATACAAAACCATCAAACAAGCGGCTGACGGACGTCATTTTTGTGCGTATTAACGAGGCCGCTTGGAAAGCGGTTTTTCATTTTTAAGCAGAGTTTAAAAATGACCCTGAGCGTAGTCGAAGGGTTTCTCGACAGTCAGTAATTGATTCTGGAACGGGGTTAATTACTGGTTGTTAAGGATGGTATCTTGAAAACTTGATAGTTAGCGGGTAAAAAGTAAAGTAAAGTAAAAACACGAAGAACCCGGAAAGCAGAACCATTCTGTGTTTCTGCGGTTCTTCATACTCATTGGGAGTCAGTACCAAGATTTTTCGTTACGAAATTTTCAGATTGCAAGCGAGGCGAAGAAAAATTTGGAGACGTATTGAACATACGTTGAGAAATTTTTCTGAAGCCGCAGCCGAAATGTGAAAATTGCAGTAGAAAAGATTTTGGTACTGACTCCCACTAAAGGGCGTATGGAGGATGCCTTGACATTAAGAGGCGATGAAGGTCGTGGCGTGACTGCGATAAGCTTCGGGGAGCCGTCTAGCGGGCTTTGATCCGAAGATGACCGAATGGGGAAACCCCGCCGTGCAAACCACGGCGAGCCGTGCTTTGCACGGAGATATCGAAATGTCGAAATGTTGACATATCGAAATTTCCGCGCAGAGCGCGGTGGCGTACCTGGGGAAGTAAAACATTTCAGTACCCAGAGGAAAATAAACCGCAGAGATTCCGTAAGTAGCGGCGAGCGAAAGCGGAACAGCCTAAACACTGGGAACCGCAGAAACACTGAAAATTCGGAAAAATCGGAAATATAAAACAAGTCGCAAAGTTTGCTTTGCAAACTTTGCAGACATTATTATTTCTGTGCTTTCCGTTATAATTCCGTGCTTCTGTGGTTCCTTGTGGGTAATAGGGAAGAACACTTTCTTAACTAACGACTCGCAACTTATTACTAACGACAGAAATGTTATTGGTTGTTTGTTGTAGGTTGTTGGTCGAGAATAAAGAGTTACAAAATTGAAAGTTAGCAGAATGGCCCTGGAATGGCCAACCAAAGAAGGTGACAGTCCTGTAAGCAAAAATTTTCAATCTCTTGTTCTAGATGTGGCTCGCTTTTGCGAGCCACCGCAGACCATCGCAGACTAAACACGGAATAACGCAGAATTTTTTCAGCGTATTTCAGTGTAAAGTCAGCGTTAGTCAGCGGTGACGAACAGAAGTGAGTCACATCTTCCCTGAGTAGCCCGGGATCAGACTGTCCTGGGTGAATTCACCCATACTACTGGGTAAGGCTAAATACTTTTAGTGATCGATAGTGAACCAGTACCGTGAGGGAAAGGTGAAAAGCACCCCGGTGAGGGGAGTGAAATAGTAACTGAAACCATATGCCTACAAAGAGCAGACGCCGATGCTACGCATCGGAATATCTAATTTACCTAATTACCTAATTCACCTAATAAAATGTCTAATAGCTAAATTACTAAAAACTAAAAAATTTTGTAATTTGGATTTTATAACTTGAAATTTTATTAGAAATTAGAAATTAGAAATTGGGAATTCCGACGCGTAGCGTCGGTTACTGTGTGCCTATTGAAGAATGACCCAACGAGTTTATCTAAATGGCCTGCTTAATCCCTCCCCAGTTTTACTGTATTGCGCATTTATAAGCTATATGTGCTACAGTGCTGTGAGCAAACATAATTCAAAGTATATGTTGTTCGTGAAACTGGGGAGGGAGGAGGCGTAGGGAAACCGAGTGTTAAAAGCGCGTCATCCAACTCAAATTTTTGGACTTAAAAAAGACCTCTTGATAGAGGTCTCGACTCGAATAGTTAAACTTATTTAAGGTTTATAATTAGACCGATTAACAGTCCGCCGGTAAATGCCGTAATTATAAATATATCTATTTGTAATTCGGTGAAAATGTATTTAAAATCCAAGCTGTCAAAGAATTGTCTCATCTTTCTCCTTTGAATCATATTCACTGATTCACTGACAAGTATAAACAACCCATTTAATTTGTCAAGAGTCTAAAAATTTGAGTTGGAAAAGTCGTTTGGATAAGACCCGAAGCCAGAGCGAGCTAACCATGACCAGGGTGAAGTTCGGCGAAAGCCGAATGGAGGCCCGAACCGATAGATAGCGCAA
>Ga0209541_10003430_pt1 | contig 29106 bp, 40 predicted proteins | sample RifCSPlowO2_01_FD_184027 | JGI IMG/M metagenome (GOLD analysis project Ga0209541, IMG submission 184027) | Groundwater microbial communities from Rifle, Colorado - Rifle CSP2_plank lowO2_0.1 (SPAdes) (version 2) | ecosystem: Environmental > Aquatic > Deep subsurface > Groundwater | place... | reverse complement strand
TTGATAATAACTTTGTCACGCAATTTGGCGGCATGCCGGACTAAAAGTTTGATTTGTTCCTCGGTCAGATGAAACTGGCTGCGAGAATGCGCTTTCCTGACTCGTACTTCTTTTGCCTCTTTTAGATCCACCATTCCGTCAAGAAATGTAACAGATTATTTAAACGTTACGTTTTTAGCTATTTTTGTTACATTTTTCGTCACGTTATACGAAAAGTGTGACGTAATTCGTCGAAGGGCTTGTTTTGATAAAATTGGCTGGCTTTGTTTGGAAGAAAAAATATTGGTGGTTGATTTTATCTTAAAAAGTTTGTTATTTTGCGTGCTCGCGAGCAAAAATTGTTACAGCACTTTCTTTCTAAAAGTTAATCATTTTGCTTAAATGTTGTTAAGCTTAAATCTTTTAGAATAAATAGTAGGTTTAATTCCGTTTTTATTTTTCTTTTAAGATTAAACCAAATGTTAAGGAACAAGAAGCTTTAATCAAAGCTAAATATTTTTATTCGTCACCGGAGTAAGGATATAGTTTTACATATCTCGGTTCATAAAAAAAATGCTCCTCTAAGAAACTCTGGATTTCCTTTTTCCACAACATATTCTAGATCTCCTTGTTTTCTATCAAAATAGACAGAAAGATGGCAGTCAGTTTTATCTTCAAGAACTTTACCAACACGAGCTATTTCTGAGGGCGAGATTCCGTAACCAAAAGGAGTAATGTAAATCCCATTGCTGGTTAAGTTATCACATTCTTTAACATAGTCTTCAATTACTCTCTCATGAAGAGGTTTTATTTCCATTACAATTCTATTAGGCGTACTTGCGCAACTTGAAGCTGCTAATACCACTAAACCAATAAATGCTCTTTTCATAGTAAACTGTCAATTTCCTTAAGTTTAAATAGATTTCTAACTTCCCCCCAGATATGAAAAAAGTTCCCGCCTCACTACACCTCTGGTTCGTCATCCATTTCGTCGTTGATTATCTCTTCGCCATTCCAATGTTTATAGCACCAGAATGGTTCTTATCGTTATTCGGCTTTACTGTTGTTGATTCAGTTACTGCACGTTTGGTTGCGGCTGCATTATTTGCGGTTGGCGGCATTTCGTTGCTAAGCCGTAATGAATCAGTAAATACCTATAATTCTTTGTTAAAATTGAAAATAATCTGGTCTGTCAGCGCCATTGCTGGGCTGTTAGTATCATTGTGGCAGGGTGCGCCGGTCTTGTTGTGGTTAGTTGTTTTAGTATTTGCGCTATTCTGTGGAATTTGGAGCTATTATTTCAGGAAGTTAAGATAACGATAATTCACAAAAGTTATAAAGAAGCCATTAGGGAATAATGTTTATGACTACAATAATATACCAACCAAGAACTATTCAACAAATCAGGACCACCGATAGAAACTTAAGAGGCAGACCAGAAGTAAAATTTGTTAGTGTTGAAGGGATGGTTGCTGCTTTCAAAGTTCACGAAACACCTTATGAAGAAAATTCTTCCATGTCTAAAGAGCTGTGGGATAAAATTCACGGAAGTGGTTTAGCAGTTGGTTTTTTATATGACGATTCTGTATCTCAACTTTCTAAAGAAAATCGTTTTCTTCATTTTGGTTCACGGACCCCAGAAAATGATCTTACTGGAGAAACCAGCCATTTGGCTATGATTTTAGAAGCATCAAAAACTACCGGCCAACATGTGCGTATGGAAGGAGATATTTATGTTTATGATCAACCAATGATGTGGCTGCACCGTGTTTATTTAACCAAGGGATTTAGTTATACTACCAAACAAGGTCAGGAAGCTGATAGATAGCTATAATCTATAACATTCTTATTTTTCTGCAGAAGATTTTTATTAAACTCTTAAATCTTTAGTTTATGTCCCAATTACAAGAACATCTCCACAATATCCTGCACCAGAATTATCGTATCAGTAAAGAGTGCTTCATTCTTCTTATTTATGATACTGATTGTTCCTTAGCCCGACTCTTAAGCGATACCTATCAGAAAGAGATCAAAAGCCATCAGCATAAAGCTATTAATTTTCCTACAGTTCCTGAGTCTGTAGTTGAAGAAGCAGTATCTACTCTGCCAGAACATTCTTTAGTCATTTTAGTGCAAAGCCTTTCTTTTCGCATGACTAAGCATCGCTTGCGCACAGATTTATTCAGAGCAGGACACATGGTAATCGAACATGCTAGATTGTCCTTAAACACAGATGAAGAAATTAAGAATTATATCGATTCTTTACAGTATGATACACCTTATTACGTAAAAGCGAGTACTGCAATTGAAAAATTACTGCAACAAAATCAAAAATTACGCATAGAATCTGGAGATAATGGAAACAACCTAGTTTTGGAAATCAATTCCCCACTTGAAAAAGCACTCAAGAATACCGGCGATTTTTCTGATAATCCTATTGTTGCGGCAGGATTTCCGATTGGTGAAATCTTCACTGAAGCTACAGAGCTAGATAAGATGAATGGCTCCGTATTAGTATTCGGATTTCCTACTCTGGAACATAAGACGCATTTTTGTGAGCCCTTCGAAGTACAGATCAGGAACGGCTGTGTAATAAGCCATACTGGCCCAGGGTTGTTTGCAGATATCTTGCAGCGTATCGCTTCAGAAGAAGTAAATGCTGCCGTACAAGTGCGTGAAATCGGCTTTGGCTTGAACCGAGGCCTTGGCTTTGAAAAAACCTTGCATGAACCAACTGCTTTTGAACGTTTTGCCGGAATGCACTTTTCTTTAGGATTAAAACATGCCATGTATGCAAAGAAACTAGGCAGAAAAGTGTATCAAAAGTACCACATCGATATTTTTTGTAAAGTAAGAAATGTGTTCATTGGTGATACACAAATTATGAAAGAAGGAAAGTATGTTTTTTAACTAATTACTCCATAAAACTCTGCAAGCTTAGATTCACAATATTTTCTTTTGCCTGCAGCTCTTTAAAGCCTGGTTCCAATCCTACAAACAATTGATTCTCAAATAACGATCTTCTAAATGGGACTCCTTTTTGGATCAAAGAAGAGATGTATTCCGGGATGACAGAAAGTGACAGCTCTGATTTTTCTGCAATTTCTTGATAGGTCATCAAAGATTCTCCGGTATACAAAACTAAGAATAATTTACGCTCAACTTGGTTCAACGGAGCTATGTTTAATTTAGGTTTGGGGATGCCTAGACTTAATTGGGTTTGATCTAAACGCTGAGAAACTTTTTCAACTTTGATCTCTAATTCCTGAAGAAAATCAAAAAGAGCCTGAACTTCCGTGGTATTATCGTTGATAGCTGCAAGATGTTCTTCCAGCATTTTCCGAATGGCGGTAAATTCCTTGTTCATCATCTTTCACACCAAGAGCACTATCGCTCTTACATTTTCTTACATCATGGAAAAGGCAAAGATTTCCTTTTCCTCTACCACCAACCCAGGCAAAAATATAATTTTCAGGATTTATATAGCTTTCTCTTTTTAGCCATACTGTTACTAAACAATGGTCATGCTCTTTTTAGAAAGGCATTTAAAGGAGTTATTTTTCTGCAAACAAAAAAATTATAGACGAGAAAAGGAGCAAAGTGAATTACTTGATGATTTGTCGTCGGGAAAATTTCTAGGCAAACTAAAAAATATAGAGAAGTTTGCATAATTCATCTTTTTTTGGCAAACTTATCTAAGATACTTTGCAATACCTGAAATGAGAAAAATATCTCATTTCAGTACAGAAATAGAATATTTTTTCTATTTCTTGTAGTCGTGATTTTGGCATTTTCGGATAATTAATTTGCCAAAATCCCTATTTTGCAAAGTTCTCTATAAAATCCTTGATCTTTGCAGAGCTTCAAGCGCTCCTGGAAGGTTTACAGGAACAATTGACATTGATACTTGGATATAGCAAATGTGTTAACTATTCGTACATTTATCCACACATTTGCTATTAGTATAGTAAAGCTGCGCAGGATAGAGAACATCAATTAGCGCAGTTTACTTATTAGATAACTGCGTAATTATGTGCTGTATCCCACGCAGTTATCTATAATTCTGAACAAATGTTCGAAAATAATTCACAATTACTATAGAGGATTTTGAAAAACTATTCAAAATACTTCTTAGAATGCTCTGGATAAGCTCAAAATGTTTTGTAGACTGGGGTTATTCAAAGCCTTCTATAATTCCTGATACTACAAAAATATATAAATGGGTTCGTTATTCCAAGAGGCATGGCATTCACTAACGCGACCACAAAAGTTAAGGCAATTGATCTTACTGCCAGCCTTAATCGCTACCTTGCTGAAATTCAAGTTCTTGTAAGTCAAAATAAGCTTGAAGAAGTTCCAGGCAAATTAAGATGGGTAGTCAGAGCATTAGATCAGTTTCTAAGGGACAATAAGTTAGATTCAGCTGTGGAAGATAAAGTAAAGGGAATAAAAGAAAAGGCAGAGAAATTTGGAGCAAGTATAGGTAAAATGACTCCTCAAAGCTGCAGGGCCATGATACAATACTTAGCTAAAGCAGTTGGCGAACTTAAGTAAAATAATTTCTGACTTACTATAATTCTAAAACTATATAAACCAGTTTGTTTTATTCTTGATTATGGACACCACCAATGCTACTACCGTAGAAAAAGCAGTCGAGCTTCGTGAGCGGATCATGGTAGAATTTAAAGAGATTCTCCCCCTTATAAGAATTGATACAGCAGAAAGCTCAGCGAATGTGATGAAAAAGGCTAAATTTTTATTTAAGGCAATAGGACGTTTTATGGATGATGAAAAAGAGAATCTTTTCCCGAGCGACCTGGGTGCTTTAAATATTTTACAGAGCGAGATCGTCAAATTCATAACCGGTTTTGAAAAGAAGGGCGAGATTGAACGCCTTAAAGAAGCTAAATCCATGAAGAATATAGCTGCAGCAGCGTTGGAAATACATTAAAACGGCACAATCCCTTTTGTGAGTGATACAGCCCAGAGTCCACACAGATCTTGACGGCGATGGCGTATAGACTCGGTCGCGTCATTCGAAGTAAATATAGATAACTTTGCATAATTCATCTTTTTTGGCAAAGTTATCTAAGAGACTTTGAAATAGGCGTAATTTTCGCACTGAATTCAATCTGTTTTGTGAAAATTCCTTTTTTTCAAAGTTCTCTATACTATGATGACTCGCTGTATCACTCACTTTTCGAACTGTGCCATTAAAACGTATGTGCATAGCTCGTTCGGGGCGCTGGTCTCGATGCGCGGAGAATTCCACCCCTCTAATGAGTGGTGGTTTGCTAAGCAAACCATATATAGAGAACTTTGCATAATTCATCTTTTCTTGGCAAAGTTCTCTAAGAGACTTTGAAATGGTCGTGATTTTGCCAAAAAACAAGTAAAAAAATTAGCAAAATCCCTATTTTTCAAAGTTCTCTATACATTATGGAATTCTTGCGTGCTCAAAATTAGGCTGGCGGTGAATGGTAGTCCGCCAGTCCTATTTTGACATTTACGGAGTCTCTACCAGCGCACCAACTTTGACTGCCGATGATACAAAGCCCTCACTGGTGATATTCACGCTATGCACATACATTAAAACGTAAATTTTAAATAATAGCTTAACCACCTTTACTGCTAAAAGATTGATATCATGACAACTGCTGGCGAAGCACGGATGTATCTGCAGGAAGGAACAGGGAATTGGTTGGATTTAAGTGTTACACATATCAATTCATTTTCTAGGGAAGCTTCTGATACATTAAAAAAAGCGGCCCAGGGGATTTATCAGCTAACCCGTAATTTGAGGAGAAACAAAGATATTTCCCGCGGAATACCGGCTATTCTACAGATTTGTTATAAAAAATTGATGGAGCTCAGTAATGAAGCGAGTAGGAAAATTTCCCCTAAGCTAAATCCTGCAGAAAAAGAAGCACTCAAAAGAAAATTACTGGTAGATCTGGAAAAAGTTCGGAAGAAAATCCAGACAGTTGGAAGTCTTCTTGTTACATTAGAAAAAGAAGGCCAACGCAACAGGCAACATATGAGCGTATGATATGGTTTTTATAACAGTTTATGAGTTGCGCTGCAGATATCTGATAAAAGAGATACCTCATTCCTTGCTACAAGCAGGTATCTATTTGGATCGCATGACCCTCGTTAACATTGTAACTAATGTGCGCATAATTTCTGAATATAGCAGAAAAGCGCATCAGGAAATAAGTATTTTCCTAGGTTGGCTGCAGGAAGAAGTTGAAAAAAGGAAAGTTAAAGATAGAAAGGTAAGGCAAATCCTTGATAATCTTGATAAAGTTACCACCTTGTTAGTTATATTTCTAAAGGAACTTCATGATCTGATTCCTGATCTTAAGAAGAAAGAGATGGAATGGATATCTATGCCGGGAGATGTTGCTAAAGAGGGGATAGAGATCCAGAAGGAACGTATAAAAGAAGAGGATGAGAAAAATTTCCAGATCGCTAAAAAAGTGCTCAAAAAGAGATATAATAATATCGATCAGGAATTAGAGAAAGGAATTTTACACAGTTACTTTAAAGAAATAAAAGAACGCTTGTTCGCTCCAGAATTAATGCTGCAGGACTTGAAAAGTGTTTCTTATTCAATTGCCAGTCATCTAGATGATTCTTATGCTGATGTAAAACAAGAACAACTTCTTGCTAACATAGAGCTTTATATTAAGAATCTATTCAAATTAAGTAAAATAGTATCGCAGGAGCTGAGTTCGTTATTGTTAGATTTGCGCAGTGAGATAGTCATTTGGGAAAATGTATATAAAAATATGAAAAAGATGAATGCGGACAATTATCTACAACTAAGGGCTCAATTACTGAAGCTTCTCAAAGATGACACTGGGATTTATCAACAAATAGAAGCAGCATAATTATTACTAGCGAAGATTTATAAATAAACTTATTTGTTACCACTTTATGGGTGCAGAAATAATCTTATTACACAAAAGACTAATATTAGTAAATGTTTTACCACAAAGATCTACTCTTTCAGACTTTATTGCTGTTTCTCAATCTGATCCAGAGGTACGAAAAGTTTCTTTTTATGTTTTATCCGGACCAGAAGAAATATTTGAAAATTGTCCAGGAATAAAGCAGTTACCCTTCTATGGGAAGGCAATTGGCGCTGATAGTTGGAAGCGAACTTTGGTAGAACAACCACCTTTCCATTTAGGAAAAATTGCCTACAAAGTAACAGATACTAATTTTGATCTTCCCCTGAGCTTTAGTTCTATAAAACCTCTTGATGACCTTACAAATTACGCAAGAGAAAGCGCTATGTATATAGCACAGCATGGTTTTGAAACAGTATCATTTTTACGTTTCAAACCTCTCGGATCAATGAAAGAAGTATGCAGAATTGATCCAGAACAAGCAAAAAGGCATCCCAGATTAGCTGAACCTTCAGTAATCTATTTATAGAGGATTTTGAAAAACTATTCAAAATCCTTCTTAGAAGGCTTTGGATAAACTCAAACTGTTTTGCAAACATGGGTTATTCAAAGCCTTCTATAGATTTAAATTCCTTCCAACCCATGGCTATAAGATCCAAACGCGGCCTTGAAGTCATTCTTAGTAAGTTGAAGAGTTTTGAAAAGCCTTCTTTAACCTTAGAACAATATCCTACGCCCAGCCTTATCGCTGCGGAATGGGTCTGGAACATGGCTTTGAAGGGCGAAGTTGCTGGAAAAACTATTGTGGATGGCGGTTCTGGCCCGGGAATCATTGGCATCGGTCTTCTCTTGCTGGGAGCGCGGAAAATTATTTTCATCGACAAAGATCCTGAAGTGATGCATATTTGCCGGCAGAATTATGAAACAATAAAAGAGGAATATGAAATAGGCCAGGCAGAGTTTATCGCTCATGATTTTAGCCTTTTTGACGGGGAAGCAGATATTGTTGTGCAAAATCCACCTTTTGGCACTAAACAAGAACACGCTGATAAAAAATTCTTAGAGAAAGCCTTCTCTACCGCGTCTATTGTCTACAGCATGCATAAATGGTCCACCCAGAAGTTTGTGGAAGCGATCTGTAAGGACTTTGGTTTTCGGATTACTGAGCTTTGGAGATATGAATTTCCCATCAAAGCCGTGTTCAAATTCCATGAAAAGCCGCTGCAGTTGGTTGATGTAGGCCTGTGGCGGATGGAAAAGTTATAAGGTATATAGAGAAGAAATAAGTAAAATCTAAGAAAAATCATGGCATGGTTGAGGAGGAAGAACGTAAGGCTGCTTTAGATGTGTTAAGGAAAGTAGAAAAACGACTGGTAGCTGAAAAATTGCGCCCCTATTTTAGTGGTGACTTATCTGATCATATCCAAAACCAGTTACACTTTATTTTAGACACTCAATTTCAAGAAGGAAAGTATGGAGAGATAGGAGGTTATATTGTTTCTTCTGAAGATAGTTTAGAACTCAAAATTGTTGAGAATGAGCTCTGTAAATATGTCCGAAAATTTGAGGAAGGTGATACCAGCAGGGAAGTTATAACCGAACTATATAGGAGCGCCGATGCACTTAAACAACTTCATAAAACAAGTAATTTTCCAGAAGAATCATTCCCAATGCAAATGTTAAGTGCAATATGCGACCTGACTGAACAATATTTTTTCCCTGAAAAAGCTAATAATCAAGATGATGATTATAGAAAGAAATTTGCGCATTGGTATAAACAATATGTCTTGGATTATTTTCATGTATATAACACAAAACAGTTTGATCCTCACTACTTGATGCTTTTCCATGTCCACCAGAATGGAACGGAACCCTCACTAACAGATATTATTACAAACACAAAGGGTGCTGTACCGCATTTGGTTATCTCGGCAAAGCACGATTATCTTCAAGAAGGGATTAAACTTTATATGATTCATTCTGGTGCATCCGAACTTCTTTACCAAGGCCTTTTACAGCCCAAGAAACAATAAAATTATTAAACTTCTCTCATTTACTAGCAAGAGGTGCATAGATGAAGCTTACTATAGATACGCAAGTAGATACTCATGAGGATATACGCAAGGTTCTGCAGATATTAACTTCTATTCTAGACAAAAAAGACCAACTTACTTCTTCCGCCACATCAGCTGACACCACTAACTTGATGAGCATGTTTGATGATTCACAAAATGGCACGCTAGAGACCAAAGGCAATCCGCCTGACTTCAGCTCTTTTCTTAACTTGACTGCACCTAAGAAAGAAAATAAAGATGATGATGAAGCGCAGATTGAATATTACTAATTATTCGCCTTCTGTAATTCTTTAGGCACAATTCCCTTGCCCAACAGCAAAGAAGCATAATACTTATCTCTGGTTTTCTCCCAGCGCTCATAAATTTCTACTGTTTTTTTCTCATCCAGCTGGGGAAGATGCAGATCTCCTATGACTAAATACAAATCAGCAAACTTCTGCCCAACTTCAATAAATGGGCTCCTTCCAAGCTGTTGATAGGCAGTTGAGCCTATAGAGGAATAGTAACGGACAGTCGCCTCTCCATGACGGCGTATAAAGTCATAAAAATATCCTACCAGAAATAAGCAATGATCACCCAACTGCTGCTGTTGATTTCTCCGCAGTAAGGCATCGGTCTCTTCTGTAATGCGATGACACTGGATGGTTAAAGGCTCCAGCCAAGTTCCGCAGTTTTTATCTGGAAATAAAGCTGTAGTTTCAGCAAACTTAGCCAGCATAGCAGTAAGATACCTGCTGGTTTCTGGAGTTACTTTCAATTTATGCCGCCCTATTGCCTGTTCGACTTCCTGTTCTAAAGCTGAAAGCAACCCCTCCGGTGATATTTCGTATTTTTCCATCTTAAAGTACAAACATTAATATTCCTCCCAAAGCAATTAATAGAACAAAAAAACCAATGATCATGCGCCGGAATTTCTTCTCGCCAAAAAAATAGGCGATGCCTCCTTTTGTGATTGTATTTGCCAGGACTCCAAGAAGAATCCCATCCCTAGCTGTATCAAAAGGTATTGTAGTTCCTGCTAATTGTGAAAGTGAAAGCGCGATCGCGTCTGCATCAGCTAACCCGGAAAAGAAACTTACTAAATATACTCCCTCTGAAGGGAAATAGGCATTTGCTAGTTTAAGGAATCCCAGCACTAAAGCAAAGATACCTGCAAATTTCAACGCAGGTTTTAAGGCAAATGGCGATTTTAATTCAATTTTTTCTGAGATATGCTTAGCCCGCTTCCAGACATAATAGGAAAATAAAGCTGTTGCTGATGCAAGAATCAGCATCGGCAATAGCAGATGCACGAACAACTGTGGATTGACAAACAATACTTCCAGTAAAACCCGGCCAAACATCACTCCATTAGCTAAAATAACTCCTAAAGCAAGCACCTTATACAAATTTTCATGCTGCTTGCTGCGCTCGGCAAAACTTAACGTTACTGCAGTGCTGCTGGCTAAACCGCCTAGGATGCCAGCAAATTCAATCCCTTTCTCGCCAAACCATTTCATCAAAATATAACCGACAAAACTGATCCCAGAGATCAGCACTACCATCAGCCAGGTCAGGAATGGATTGAAAAGCTGGTAAGGCCCGTATCCTTTATTGGGAAGAAACGGTAGAATCACAAAAGCGATAACTGCAAAGATTAGCGCGCTTTTCATCTCTTCTTTCTTGAGATGCTGGGCAAATTGATGCAGTACGGTGCGCGAATACAAGATTATGGTAATGATGACTGTCAGCAGCACCGCTAATTGTATTTCACCGAAATAAGCTAGAATACCGATAAAAAAAGTAAGGAATCCTGCCACTTCTGAAGTTGCGCCGTGAAATTTTTTGTTGCCGCTAGAAAGAACAAAATAGGAAAGAAGGATGAGCATTCCCATTAAAAGAATGCCCACAACTAAGATCCAAGGGTTTAGTATTTCTCCAAAGAATGCTGATAACGCTCCAAACAAAGCGATCAAAGGAAAAGTCCTGATTCCGGCATAATCATGCGCATGCTTCTTGTATCTGGCGTATTCTCTTTCCATGCCGATTAATGCACCTAAAGCTAGGGCCAGAAGAAAATTACCGATAAGAGCTAACTCTGCCATCTAGATCACTTCTTTTAACTATTTAATGATAGAAGGACTTTCAATTTTATATATTTAGCGGTAGGATTCTGCTTTTCTAAGGCACAATTCGAAAAGTGAGTGATTTTGCCGTTTTTGTCAAAATTTGTTCGAGAAGGATATATCTATCACTCACAAAACGGATTGTGCCTTTTCTAAGAAAATCTTAAATAATCCTGAAATGTTATCATTATATGAATCAACAAAAATCAGATTATCAGGAATTAGAAAGAATTTTACAAAAAGACTTATTCACTACATTGATGGGAGAAAAACCTACCGAACGAGCGCATTATTTGCATGATATTGTAGATTTTCTTCAGGGAGCATACAACGATGAAGGAATCAACCACTGGTTTCAACGAAAAAGGACTGAATTAGATGGAAAAAGCCCGTTAGAATATTTAGGAACCGACTGGAAACCAGAAGATGAGAAGGCAAAAGAAGTTTTAGAGCTGGCGCGATATTTGATTGGATGATTTACTTGTAGAAAACAGGCTCTAAGCCACATTTTTTTCTCCACCAATCTGCAACTGGACGGTAGACCAATCCTGCCGCTGCAGCGGTAACTGGACCTAACACCAGAGCAAGCATCATTTCTTTGGCAGATGCGCCTGCAACATACAATATGGGAGCGTACGAAGGCATAGTAGTAATTATACCTACTGCCGTGTCAACAATTCTTTTTTTCTTTGTCCCATTTTTTGCATTGGTATTTGCGCCAATTGATTTTCCCCACCACTTTGTAAGCAAGGAGATAGCATACGCGCTGGCAAAACCAGTTACCGCTCCTATAGTCCTGGTCGTTTCAATCTCATTCCATTCCAATCCAGAAGCGCGCTCTGTAACAGCCATGATTGGCGCGTAAAAAGCTGCATACACAATTCCATCAACGACAAAATATTTTGAATGATACGATATCTTTCCTAACAAACCGTGGTTAGAAGCAGCCGGAGAACTGTTTTCTGACAACCGTTCTTCTAAATTTGGTTCTTCACTCATCATATATTTGTTATTAGGGCGATTTAAGAATATTTCCCATAACTGCTATATGCTGGCTATCAAAAACAATCTTTTCTTCTCTTCCGCATAATGATTCACATACTGGATATACTTCTGCAAGCCTTTCTTACGATCAACGATAGCAAGTGAGTTTCCTGCTGGAGAAATGGGATATATTGTACCTCTTCCATTAGTAAATGTGACTACGCCACCCCAATCTACATTCCAATCATCGGTTAGATCAATAACAATATCTCTTCCTGGTTTTTCCAGATATTTGTCGTTCAAAATCTGATAATCCTTCCAGCCTACGCAATACGCAGTGAAGGTGATCTCCTCAATTTTCTTTTTGGTTATGAAGGAAAGTAATTCACACCATTCTTTAGAGGTAATTTTAATCTGGGAAACCGCATAAGCATGATGAAGCACGACTGTATCTCTCTTAAAATCTAAAGAAGAGACTTTATTTTGTAGTTGGGAATAATATTCCGCAGTCAAAAAGTCCTTTAAAATCACTGCAGGGAAATCAGAGTGAAGAAATAATTTCCGCACTTTCTGTTTAGTTTCCTCTTTCAGATAAATTGGATTAAGTTCAAAAACGTTCTTGGCACCCATTATTTTGTCAACCATAATACCACCCACTTAGAGTTATACGCTGGGTATCAGTTAGCACTTCTTCTACCATATGGGTGGAAAGTGCTGACACTTCAAAAAAAATAAGTGATCCTGCTTTTGGAATAAACCTCTTCATTACCTTAGTGGGCGTCTTATTTTTGGATACATAAAGCGCTAATGCACCACCATCTTGCTCCTCTAAATCGTTCAAATACAGCATAAAGGCGATCTTCCTTCCCGGCACCTGATCATCGTGCGGCAGCAGATAATCAGTATCTTGGTAGATTGAACCAAAGAGATCAATCTTTCCACTTAGTTTAAGTCTGGTGATTTTGTGCATGAACTGAAGCATCTCAGACGAGGATAACCAGGCAGCAAACTCCTTCAATACTGGATCATCGCTATGCAATAGGTCATAGGTCTGTGAAAATTGGAATAAATCAGACTGGTGCGGAGAGAATTCCTGCTCGCCAAGCGCTTGCAGGAGCTGAATTATTTTTTCTTGTTTCAAGAAGTGCGGAATTTCTAAATAGGAAAACGGTTTATTGTTTACGAAAGCAGAGTTAAATTTCTTAATGTTCTCTACTAAGAGATATTCTGCATTTATCCAATTATTTTGGCTCATTTTGATCATCTTTTGTAGTAGGCAAAGGATTCATTTTATCAAAGATAGCATAATCAGCGAGATAGGTTAAGATCCCGCCTACACCTAAAAGGACGCACATCGGAACTTGATCAGGATCAACAGTTGCTGCAGTATACCCAAAATAACCGGCTAGAGCAATTTCGAGATTTCCGGCCACTCTAAACATAGCCCTGCAGGCATGCCGGGTCAGATACTGGAGATTAAGAGAAAATTTCTCATCCTCTTCAGCAGCAGCCATCAGCTTATCTGTTTCCTTTGCTTGCTGGATAATATCGTAAAGAGTTACTCTTCTTCCTATTTCTTTCAATAAACCAACCATCTCTCCTTATCTTCGCAGGAATATATAAAAAGATATCGGGCAGAAAATTACAGAGAACTTTGCATAATTCATCTTTTTTGGCAAAGTTATCTAAGAGACTTTGAAATAGGCGTAATTTTCGCACTGAATTCAATCTGTTTTGCGAAAATTCCTTTTTTTCAAAGTTCTCTACAATAAGCCCATCATTTCATAAGTATTTATTATCTTGATTTTAGATTGTTTCTTCAATTTTGCATCATCAGACCAAATAACACTTTCAGGATAATGTAGCGTGCAGGCGAAGAAAAGAAGATCATCCTGATCTATGTCCTTCACCAGTTCAAATGCCTTATCATAATGCTTCTCTAAAGAGAGATTTGGAACTATCAGGACTTTGGTGAGAAGCAACTCCAGCAATTGATTAAAATCTTCCTCACTCATTTTTGATTTTTGTAGCAATTCATCTTTATGCTTCTCCATCTCTTCAAAGATAAATTCAGGGAATAAAAAGAAACCAGTATATTCTAAAATTAGCCTTCGCGTAGTTGAATCTTTAATCAAAGCTGAGAATAAGACATTAGAATCAATTACTATGAGCACGGATAACCCTCTGCGTAGCTAAAGATTTTATCTTTTTGCTGAAATCATCAACATTTTTTGGGGTCAATTTACTCTTCTGAGCAAATTTCTCAGCTAAACGCAGGGAATCTAATCTATCAATAATGGCTTTGCGAGCTACTTCGCTCCATCGCACTTCCGAAAAGTGCTTCATTTCTTTCTGAATTTCATCCGGTAAAGCTAAAGTTATATTTCCCATAATTTCACCTTACACACGATTATGTGATTACACATATAAAAACTTTCTGGTTTATTTTGAGGCAGGGAGTAAGATCAGAATAAATCAGGCACGTACTTCTTCATTGCTGCTTCTACTTCGCGAGGATCATATTTTTGACAAAGATGTAAGGTAAGCTGAACAAGTCCTTTTTCGTATAGTATGATAACCGGCTCTGCTTTATTATCTCTGCGATTGCTTCCTTCTTTAACCATTCGTTCTGTAGCTCCAGCTATGAGAAGGCGGTTTAATCTCTTACATAGCTCCAGTTCTAACGGAGATAATTCACTTCCCCTGGGAAAAGGCAAATCGTCTTTCCCTAGATCCAAACCATATTCATTTAGTACCATACATCACCTATTTGCACTAAAATATAAAAACCTTCTACAATAATCTTTAAATAACTCAATCTTCTACCATAGCAGATGGACTTCCAAAAACTCGCGGACTTGTACGAAGAGCTGGAGAAAACTTCTTCCGGCAATAAGATGCGGGAGATCCTGGCTGAATTCTTCAAGAAGGTCTCGGAAGATAATATCGCAGTCATCTCTTACTTAACCTTAGGGCAGATAGCCTCTGCATATGAAGGGTTGGTGTTAGGCATGGCGGAAAAGTCTGCTCTCAAGGCGATCGGCAAAGCCGCAGGAGTAGATGAATCCAGAGTCAAGAAAACCATGCAGGAAATGGGCGATGCCGGCTTGACCGCAGAAAAATTGCTGCAGAAAAAGCCGCAGACTTTAGTTCCCATGGGAAAATTAACCGTAAAAGAACTGTTTGAAAGATTACACAAAATTACCAACACTACCGGAACAGGCTCTCAGGAAGAAAAAATAAACATCTTAGTCAATCTTCTGCAAAAATCATCACCACAAGGAGCCAAGTACATTATCAGAATCGCTCTGGGAACATTACGCATCGGCGCCGCGGATATGACCGTGCTTGATGCATTAGCTATTGCTTATACCGGGAGCAAGGAAAACAAAGCACAGTTGGAGAAAGCGTATAACATTTGTCCTGATGTAGGGATCATTGCCGAAACGCTGGCCAAGAAAGGGTTGAAAGGCATTGAAAAAATTGATGTGTACGTCAGCCGGCCGATTAAGATGATGCTGGCGCAGCGGGTAGATTCTTTGGCAGAAGTACACGAAAAAATTCCTGGAAAATTGGGAGTGGAAGCAAAATATGATGGTGAACGCATCCAGGCGCATAAGACCAGAGATGGTAAAATCACTTTATTTTCACGAAGGATGGATACTATCACTGAACAATATCCTGATGTAGTACAGTCTCTGCAAGAACACCTCTCGGCAAAAGAATTTGTGGTGGAAGGAGAAGTCATAGCCATAGACAAAGAAGGCAAGCCCTTGCCTTTTCAAGTATTGATGCAGCGCAAGCGAAAAACAGATATCGAAGAATACGTCAAAAAAGTCCCGGTGCAGTTAAAAGTATTTGATCTTCTCTATTGCAATGGAAAATCATTCTTACAAGAAAGCTATGAAAAGCGATTTGGGCAGTTAGAAAAAATCCTCAGCAAAAATAAGCATATCATGTTCGCAGACAGAATCGTCACCGAGGATATGGATAAAGTAAATGAATTCTTCCAGAAAATGCTCAAGGAAAAACAGGAAGGAGTGATGATCAAAGGCATGGATTCTGAATATCAGGCCGGTGTTCGGGGATGGAACTGGATTAAGTGGAAGAAAGAATATGCTGCCGAGATGACAGACACTTTTGATTTAGTGATTGTCGGCGCCTTTCATGGCAAAGGGAAGCGTTCCGGAACCTACGGAGCATTGCTCTGCGCCTGCTATAATGAGAAGGAAGATACTTTTGAAACCGTGACAAAACTTGGGACGGGATTGACTGATGAGATGCTGGCCGAGTTGCCCAAGAAGCTCAAGAGATATCAAGTTAATCATAAGCCAGCCCGAGTAGTAGTCAGCGATATAAAACCAGAAGTATGGTTTGAGCCGGCTATAGTAGTAGAAGTTCTCGCTGCCGAAATCACCAAAAGCCCCAGCCATGCTTTAGGATTAGCCTTACGCTTTCCCCGCTTTGTAAAATTACGGGATGATAAGAAAGCAGAGCAGGCTACTACTTCAAAAGAGATCAAACAGATGTATAAGGAGAAATAGTAAGATAAGGAAAGAAAGAATAAAATTATTGTTTTAGTGGTTGTCCATGTTGTTTCTGTAACTCTTCTTCAAGACTTCGTAAATACTTACTGGTACAATCATCCTTGCCAGGAACAACATCTTTGATCTGCTGTGTCTCTACATCTATGAGCACCACATCTACTGAGCCATTATAATCAACGTCAGCGGCACAGACCATCTCTTTGGCATTTTTAATCACGCACAGGCCTTCGATACCGTGTGTTTCATAATTCAAAACTAATATTTCTGGTTCGCTTTTATTATATCCTTCTTCATAACCACGCTCATGTCCTTTTTTGTAACTGATATAACTGCCGCCTGCACCAAAAACAGCGCCGCCAAGAGCAAAACTGCCAAGAGCAACTAACCCATATCCCAACTTTTTTGTCATAGTCAAAAACATATTTTATGGTATATAATTGTTGAGCAAATACTGTATAGACTTTAATGTATATTCAGAAATAGAGATTTTTGAATTACTAAAACTATTTATACCACTCTTACTTTCTGAAAATCCTTATGGATAGTTCGGTTGTCCTGAAAAGGATGCAACCATAGCAGCCTCTGTCTGGTGCTCAACAAATGCCACGGTGTCTGGACTAAAACTCACCGCAGGTAACCTGTGCCAGTTAAAGCTTGTGTATGGGGCGAATAAGATCACCTGTAAAATAAACCAATAGGTTCGTTTCGATTTGGTCGTTGTTTCAGGCCACTTTTTCACCGAGTCCAGTATAAGATGAAGAAAAAAAGAGCAGTGAAAGGACGAAGTTCGAAGAAGCGCACTTACAACGGTCGTGGCCCTAGCGGCAAGCCCAAGCATTCTAAGGTTGCAAAATTAATGAAACTGGCTAAAGCTCGTTCTAGAAAAAGTAGTAAAAAAGTAAGCATTAAAAGTAAAAAGAAGAAAAGATAATTCTTAAGATTGATCATATATAATCCAAACTGTAAATTCTTATAAATCATCTATATTAAAAATCTTTTATGAGGGGGCTGGTATTAGTAATAGCAGTATCTTTGCTGACACCGCTGCACCGGCTTCTACCTTCGATTTTGCTTTTGGCACCAAAGTAGTACTAGACCAGCGAGATTTCAGAAACCAATCAATTGTTGATTACGAGTTAGTTGTACCTGTAAACACCACTGGTTTGGGCGGAGTGCAGACGTACTTCTTCTTCTTAGATGTAGAATAAGAATTTTTTATTTCTTTTCTTTATTTCTTTTTTACTATTGTTTTTTTCTGATTCTTAAGATTAGTTAAAAATTAGTCAGGATTATTCTCATCCAAAATACGCCGCTTTCTCCTGGATCTCTTTCGCGCGAGCAGTGGTAAAGTATTCTTCCAAGTTTTTATAGACTTCTTCAATCTCCTTATCTACGGAAGGCTTGACTACATCCAGAGCTTGAAGGAAATGTTCCATTTTCACTGATTTGACATTCAAGTCTTCGCGCAGTGCGATCATGGCCGCTTCCCGACAGACACCTTCAATATCTGCTCCCACATATCCTTCGGTTTTCTCAGCAAGTTCATCGATGTCCACACCTTTAGCCTTAGGCATCTTCTCAGTATAGATTTCAAAGATTTTCTTTCTTCCTTTCAGATCAGGAATAGGAGTTAAGATAATGCGATCAAATCTTCCCTGTCTCAGCAACGCAGGATCAACGATATCCGGCCGGTTGGTGGCAGCAACAATCACTACATCATTCAAGCTTTCTAATCCGTCCATCTCTGTCAACATCTGATTCACTACTCTTTCTGTGCTATGGTTATCTCCACCACTAGAACTTCGCCTCGGCACTAAGGCATCTATTTCATCAAAGAACAAGATGGTTGGGGCAGTCTGTCGGGCTTTCCTGAATATCTCCCGCACTGCTTTTTCGGATTCACCGACCCACTTGCTCAACAAGCTTGGCCCATTCACTAAAATGAAATTTGCTTCACTTTCTTTGGCAATGGCTTTAGCCAGTAAAGTCTTACCAGTTCCTGGAGGGCCATATAATAAAATTCCTCGCGGCGGCCGAATACCAAGGCGCTTAAACACTTCTGGTTTCTTCAAAGGCCATTCTACTGCTTCCTGCAGTTTTCCCTTTACCTCTTCCAAGCCGCCGATATCTTCCCAGCTGACATCAGGAATTTCCACTAACACTTCCCGCATCGCGCTGGGCCTTACATCCTTCAACGCTTCTAAGAAATCTTCCTGGGTGACCATCAATTTTTCTAAAATCTCTTTTGGTATGGGTTGATCTTCCTCAATACCTTCTACTTTCAATTCTGGAAGAATTCTTCGTAATACTATCATGGCTGCTTCTTTAGCCAAGGAATTCAGATCAGCTCCGACAAAACCGTGAGTAACCCTGGCAAGTTCTTCCAGATTTACATTCTTTGCCAGAGGCATGTTTCGGCTATGAATTTTTAAGATATCTAATCTTCCTCGCCTATCTGGAACGCGGATTTCAATCTCCCTATCAAATCTTCCCGGCCTGCGCAAAGCCCCATCAAGTTGGTTAGGAATATTCGTAGCCGCGATAACAATGACTTTTCCGCGGCTCTTTAATCCATCCATCAATCCTAATAATTGAGCTACTACTCTTTTTTCGACGTCTCCTCTAGTCTCTTCGCGTTTCGTCGCAATCGCGTCAATCTCATCAAAGAAAATGATGGAAGGGGCATTCTGTTCTGCTTCTTCAAACTTCTTACGCAGGTTCGCTTCTGACTCACCGTAAAATTTAGAGATGACTTCTGGCCCGTTGATCAAGATAAAATGTGAATTAGTTTCTGATGCTACGGCCTTCGCCAACAATGTTTTTCCAGTTCCAGGAGGACCATGCAGCAATACTCCTTTTGGCGGTTCAATACCCAGCTTCTGGAAAATTTCTGGATGTTTCAGGGGAAGCTCAATCATTTCCCGCACTTTTTTGATCTCATCTCCCAAACCCCCGATATCTTCATAGTTAACTTCTAAGCTGATTGAATCTTCTTCCAGAGCTTCTACAGCTTTAGGATTAAACTCTACTTCTGTATCCGCGGTAACTACCACGATATCTTTCTTAGGGTTGGTTTCGACTACTACAAATTTAAGGGCGCCAAAGCCGTACCCGGCAAAATGCGATTCCATCATGGTGAAAATATCATTGACATCCTTTTCCTGGAAGGGATGGGTGCGCCGTCTGGATCTGCCCAAAGATACAATATCTCCTTTTACCAAGGCTTTCCCCATTAATCCCTGCTTAAATAACTCTGAAGAGGCTTTAATCATAACCCCTTTATTGACTGGGGCAATGGTAACTTTTCCTGCCGGCTTGACCTCTGCTTTTTTGATAGTGACCATCTCGCCTATGGAAGTACGGGCGTTCTTACGCACATTCCCATCCATGCGTACGATATTCAATCCAATATCTCCCGGGTAAGCTCTATCTACGATAGCAGCAGTCTTGCGCTCTCCAGAAATCTCTACTATGTCACCTGGATTAGCTTCTATCTGCTTCATAAAAGTAGAATCTATCTTGACGATGCCCTTGTTGACATCATCCTGTACCGCTTCCATCACTTTGAGCTTAATTTCTGTGGCCATAGCTTTGTGTATGATGTGTACTATTCAGCTTTAAACTACTATTTTCCCTCATATAAAGGGTATAAGCTTTATTTTAAAAATCTTATGGTGTTCAAATTAGAATAAGTAATTACTTAGGAGATTTTGTTCTTATATAGCTTTCCTTCAATCCCACAGCTTTACCATCCAATCCCCATTCCTCTCGTATGGGAACACCAAAATAGGCCAAAATAGTTGGGGCAATATCCACCTGCGTAGGGACAGGCAGAATCTCACCTTTTTGCACAGCTGGCCCATGCATGATCAAGGGAACTTTCATGGCCTCTTCGCCTACGCCGTCATGGCTTTTTCCTTTTCCTCCATGATCGCTGGTAAAAATGGTAAGCCAATGTTCCTTATCATAAGCAGGCCGTTTCTTTATCGACTCCAACAACATCCCTACATAATGATCGATAGTCTCTATCTCAGAAAGATACTCCGGCACTTCAGGATCAAACCCGTAATTATGCCCGGCCATGTCCACTCCTTGAAAATATGCAAACATCAGATCAATATTATGATGCGACAGAAGTCTTGACGCAGTTTCTGCAACTTTTAGATCCCCCTCTTCCTCAAAGGAATGATAGATTCTTGCATCTGCTTTTGGAATAATGATATCATTGAACCAAGTGAGGTCGCTAACTGAATACGTGTACAAGCTTTTCTCATACTCTTCCAATCTTGTAAAAATATTCTGGTACTCTTTGTAGTTAGCTCCTTTAAAAGAATTATCTTTCACTCCATGCTTATCTTCCCACACCCCAGTTAGGATATTTGACCAGCCCGGTCCGCTAACTGTATGTAATCCAGTACGCGCCTCAACGCTATATGCACCCTCCGCAATCAAAGAATCAATGTTTGGTGTTGCTGCCTGTAACAACGCATCAGGACGGAGCCCATCTACACCTATCAGTAATACTTTGTCTAATCCTTGCTGCTGCTGATAGACACGGCACAAATCTTTTGCTATGAGACAACCGCCCACTCCAGCGCCGACTAAACCTCCAACAAACGCTCTTCTGCTTAATGACATTAACGTAATCTTTTTCCTTTATAGACAGCAGAATATTTGTAAAGCTTAAAAAGATTTTGAAACAGAAAACCAGTAGAAAAAAACTACTTATTCTCTGTCACTGAACCTGGCTTCACTTTCGGCAAAGGAAGCGGACTAGGCAGATTGACATCTTCGCTGATCTTAATCGCCTGTATATTTCCTTTGTGTAATGCAGCGTTGATGATCTGCTCCATCACACCCATGGGAATCTTTTTACTTTTCTTCCATAATGTTTTTACTTCTTCTACTACTGCTGTATCATCAACAAACAAGACTTGGCCTTCTACATCGATCTTCCCTAAATCTGGTTCGTAATGACAGGCAAAATCAAAGGTAAACTTAAGGCCTTTCTTTCCTTCCACTGAGAAATCTAAATCTTCCACATCCTTGATAGAAACATTATTGTTTATTTTGATCTGTCCCCCTTTTGCTTTCAGGCTGCGCTCCGCATTAACTTTATGAACATTTATTTTTACGATCGGCATGATTGACCACCTTTTTCAGTTGTAAGCGTATCAACGGTAGATGATTTATAAATTTTCTGGGTCTGAAGCCGATTCATCCGCAAATCCTCCGGCAACCAATAACGGAAACACGATCGTCGCATCAGCATGAATCTTTACGCTGGGAGCATTCACTTTCACTTTACCCCAGGTGATCGCTTCTTCTACGCGAGCTCCAGAATCTGATCCATCATATTCCTGCGCGGTGTTGACATACACGGCAAAGTCCAACCCTTCTTTAAAAATATTGGCGTTCAAGGTGAAATGCTTGCTGATTCCGCCGCCTAAGATGATTGCTCCGGTCTTTTTTGAATTAAGAACTAAATCAACAATATCTTTCATTTCTTTAGTTACATCAATCAGGAAATCAGGATGGCTCTGTTTGAAAAAGTAAATCAAATCCCCTAAGGAACCATCAATCAATCCAGGACAGAAGATAGGAACATCATTCTTAGCTGCCCAGTATAGGATAGAATTCTCATCATTGATCTCTAATCCTAATTCTTTGATCAAATCTTTAGGACAGAATACTTTTCCGGTCTCTTTTTGGATCTTATAAATCCGCTCAAAAAACGTCTGCATGAAGTCATCGAATAACGCAAATCGATCGTTAGGGACAAAAATATTCCCGGTCCTGTTGACCCCGTTCTCGAACATCATTCTTCCGGAAACATCAAAGTTTCCTAATACGAATGGCTTCAGACATTTGATGATGTCTTCCTCCACACCGCCGGCAGAGGTAACCAAGACATCTACTTTCTTATTTTTTACAAGGTATTTGATGATCTCTCGATTTCCAGAGCTGACTTGATTGGAAGTAAAGCTGAGAAAGATTCTTGCTTTTTCTCGGCGCATAGCTTTGGCGATTTCTATACCTTGTGCCAGATGAGTTGCTTGAAAGCCAGTTAATGCATAGGCTTTTAAAAAATCTTGGAAATTGAATGGCTGTTCAAAATCATAACCTTTAATTTGCGGATGGCCTTCTAGGGTGACGCATTCCTTGACTGCATATTGGATGTGTTTATCTTTGGAATTTTGATTGAGTTTCATATTTTGACCTCGGATTGTAATTTTATGTTTGAGTTTATTTTTGTAATTTAATATTTTAACAGATTAACAACTACTAAAAGAATAAGAATTTCTAACTTCCACATTCGCGGACGGAATCCATGATTTTTCTCTAGGCAAAGAGTACTTTAAATATCTTTTGGTGAGTTCATAACCACATCGTGACAACCTAAATTTTAAATGCGGATCTCTTTTCCCCCCACCAATGGGATTTTTGGGAACTGACTTATACGCTCTTCTAGGGATTAACCATAGTGCTTCTCCAGAAGAAATCAAGAAAGCTTACAAACAGCAAGTCTTTTTACACCATCCAGACCGGCAAGGTCCTGAGCAACTATTTTTAGAGATTGTCAGAGCATACCAAGTGCTTTCTGACCCACAGAAAAGAGCAGAATATGACGTAGCCGTACAGAAAAAGACCGAACCCTTTGAATATACGCCACAAGGGAAGATAAAAATTAGAAAAGAAGCACTGAACAAGTTAGTGGCTTTGCTTGATGCACTTTTAGAAGAAGAAAATTTGTAATATGCCTTTAATCAATCCTAAATCTTTTTATAGCTTGCTTATTTCTATTACTCATGAACCTCATCGACGTACACTGCCACCTTACTCACGACTATTTCAAAGACAAATTAGATGTAGTGCTGAAACGCGCAGAAAAAGAAGGATTGAAAGCATTGATTGTTTCCGGAGTCAATCCAGAAGCAAATAAAGAAGTTCTGGCTCTTGCTAAAAAACATCCAAAATTAATCAAAGCTAGTTTAGGCATTTATCCGATTGACGCTCTGGGAATCCAGCCAGAAGGTGCAGGGATGGCTCCCCATAAAGGGCCTATTGATTTAGAGAAAGAGTTTAAGTTTATTGAACAGAATCTTGATAAAGTAACCTGTATTGGAGAAGTGGGCATGGATTTCCATTGGGCCGACAAAGAAAAAACCTATGCTCAACAGGCAGAAAACTTCAGAAAGATCATCCGCTTTGCTATCAAAATCAAGAAACCATTAGTCATCCATTCTCGAAAAGCAGAAGAAGAATGCCTGCAGATTCTGGAAGATGAGATCAAGAACAAAGAAATTCCGGTCATCCAGCACTGTTTCTCAGGGCGAAAATCCTTGATGAGCAAAGGAGTAGAACTTGGACATTATTTTTCCATCCCTCCTTGCATTGTCAAATCTTCAAATTTTCAAACTTTGGTAAAGAAAGTGCCATTAACTCAGCTGCTGACTGAGACTGATTCACCCTGGCTAAGTCCATACAAAGAAGGGATGAACGAACCAGCCTTTGTGGTTGAAAGCATCAAGCAGATCGCTCTGGTAAAAGAACTTTCTGAAGAAGAAGTTGCTGAGCAGATCTGGAAGAATTATCAGAAGATTTTTTGGGTGTAATTTAATTTAGTGATTTTTCCATCAAGAGTTATTCCTAAGTTAAAAGGGCCGTCTATCTCAAAATTGACATTCCCAGCTTGATCGTAAGTACCACTAATATCCCAGTTAAAATGGGGGCCAGGCCTTAGATATTTTCCGCTTATTTTTCCGTCCTTAACTGTTATGACGAGAGTTGCATCAAATTTTGGACCGAATCGTGCTATTTCATATGTGTCTTCTGAAATTTGCTTAACTTTCCAATCAAATTCTGATTTATCGACTTCCCCATCCAAATTACCTTCATTATTCTTTTGTGCAGTAAAACGCGCACTAGTAAAAGCCAAATCAACATGAGTATCAACCGAATTTTGATTAGTTCTGCCGGTTACTCGTGCATCCGGATAAAAAGATTTTTGAATTTCCAGATTAATACGGCTATCTCCATACATTTTCTGTCCTACTATTCCAGCAACTATAGTCGCAATACTATTCTTAGTTCTTCCTGCTTCAACTTTATTGCTAAAGCCAGGCTGATCGCAATATTCACCACAAGTAATACCACTAGTAGCAAAAATAACGCCGGCGCCAAGATACACTAATTTTGCTTTATCCATAATTAGGGAAAAAAGAGATTAATTATTAAAGTTTATGCAAATTGCTTGCTGAAGTCTACCTAGTGAAGAAGCTAAATTCTTAAAAATGTTTTCAGAAAAGTAATGGCCCCGTAGCATAGTTTGGCTATTGCACTGATCTGAAACGTCGGGCATCGCGGGTTCAAATCTCGCCCGGTCCATCCCCATATTATTACTTATTCTTTATATTCAGACGGGGGGATGATCTGAATATTCGCTAAGGCGATAATATCAGTCAAAAGAGATTTAACTTCTTGGTCTGAAAGCGAAGTCTTCTTTGAAACTTCAGCTCTATGTTTCATAATCTCCTCAAATACAAATTCAGAAGTATAAAGAGTATGACCGCTAAAAACAAGAAAATGCCTAGTGTGGCTATTCCTCATTAGCGCAGAAAAGAAAACATTTGCATCTACCACTAATTCCATGACTTCAAAACTCGTTTCGCCACGGCCTTATTAACTTTTCTGCCTAACTCCAGAGCATCCTTTTCTGTCAACCTGCTTTTGGAAAGAAGCTGGTTCATTCTTGAAAGAAGCATTAATTTTTCTTTTATCGCTTGCCGGGCTACTTCCGACCAATTCATTTCAGGATGCTGGTCCATTTCTGTTTTCAGTTCCGCCGGAACGGCCAAAGTTATGCTTACCATTATGTTTATTACGTTTAATATGTTTTTATATTTAAATGTTCCTACGAACAAATCCGTGCATCTTCCGTCAACTCAGAACTGAGGAACCTGTGCACCACATAATCAGGCAGATACAACAGATACGAAACCACCTCTTTCAAGGAATATGAATCCTTGTAATCAACCAGAGCCTTTATCTGCTCCTCTGTAAAATTAAAATCAGCAAAGAATTTCCGGCAATAATCATATTCTGCTGCTTTCAATGCTTCAAAGATCTCCCATTCATGATGTAATCGCGCATCATATTTTCTGACCACGCCTTGGAACAAGCGCATCAGGTGAGTCTCTTTCGCATCGACTTTAGTCACTTCCCACATACCCGCTTTTTCTAAGGCAAATTTCTTGAAGGCTAATTGCAGCATGGATTTGGTCTCGCCGATGCCTTTCTTCATAGATAGGTAGCATAATCTTTGATAGGCATCATAGGTCGCTTTGGCGCAGCGCTTAAATAACAATTGGGTGGACGGTATCTCTCTGGTGTACGAGATCCTGCTAGGATTTTCCAGCAAATATTTTTTGGTGTTATTCAGTATAAAGAGATTTTTGAAACACTGGTAATTCCGTTTTTCCTCGCTGAAACATTCGATGCTTAAGATATTGTGCGTCCTGTCAGCTAATTTTACTTGGATGGCGATCTCTTTTATCCGTTCATCATCGTGTTGATAAATATTAGAAATTGAACGATAATAAAAATCTCGCTTGTGTCGAGTAAGCAATTTCAAAGCAGCAATGATAGTCTTGACCGCCGCGGGATTGGTATGCTGTAACAGATCCTGTTCCAATTTTACGAACACCCCGCCTTCGTATTGATCCAGTTTCTCGATATCCTGACCATCTTCATCTAAATGATGCTCATCACGGTAGACATCTACGACTTCTTCCACATAATCATGTAACAATCCTACTGAAAGAGTTATCTGGTCGGTAATTTTGGCATCTTTCAAGGCCAGGGCCACATTAAGTGGATGGAGTAAAGCATCTTGGCCATCCTTTCGTTTTGGCAATTGATAATACAATTCTTCAGTTTTGGTAAGAAGATATGAAAACAAGGAACTGCCATTGGAAAATAGCCCTTTCAATTTCTGCAGATCATCTTCTTTCTTCCAGTGCTGCAGATATTTGAAAGCTAGATATTCCTGAGTTTGGGTAACCATGATCTATCGATTATAGGATATATTTTAAGGTTTTTGCTTGGAAATGAAGGTCCCGAGATTCTTTTCCACTTCCTCTACCCCATATCCAGAAAGAGTGATTGTCACATACCATATATCCAAATTTCTAGGCACCATCCTTTTTCTGGCGGCGTAACTGAGCGTGGTCGCCGGTTCAATCACATAAAGGTCTTTCCTATAGAGAGGTTCATCGCGATAGGGAATCCGTAATCCTTTGCCTTCCATGAATAATAAGAATGCATCATACTTGAATAATCCTGAAGCGTTTCCTTCATAGAGAATTTTCTGTTGTAACATTTTACCACCAGCGATTTTCTTTTTCCCAGAAACGTTCTGCCAGCATTTTATCTACATCAACCAGCAGGTTTGCAGCATTAATATGCATAAGGTATCTGTTCTGTAAGCGCATACATTCTCTTTCCGCTTGGTAGCCCCAGCTTTCTCTTCTTGTTTTGTGCAGGTAAACATGACAGGCTTCGTGCACTAACTCACTATCTATCCATGCTTCTGGTTGATGTTTTTTGACTGTCGACGTATTATCATCACTGTCAAAAATACCGTTCTGGACATTGACCTTTGAAGGCGGCTGAAACCTGATAGCGGTAAGATTATCATGGACAAAATACCAAAACGAGGTTTGATAAACGCGATCTAAAGAATCTTTCATCCGTTGCGTATAATCCTGCGGCCCAATTATTTGAATATCCCGGTAAATGACGCCAGTAATGGGAACACTGCGATGCCTTGCCTGGTTTGAATACACAAAGATTGGCTCTGTCGGTGTGATGGAAACTGGTTTGCCGCATCCGAGCAACAATGCTGTTAAGCCAGTAAAAATCTCTTTCTTCACAAAGTAAAAAGTAAGAGAACGGTATTTAGATATTGTGCATAGAGGACATATACTGAAACTAACCGTAACTTTTATAAACAAAACCACGAAATTTACCCTTACCATGGAATTCACAGTCGTTGAGGAAACTAAAACCAAGATGGTCTTCCAGCTGAAAGGAGAAACTCATACTTTCTGCAATCTATTAAAAGATGAATTGCTTAATACTAAAAGTGTGGTTACCGCTGCCTATAGGGTGGATCATCCCTTGACTGGCATCCCCCAATTCTTAGTAGAGACCAAGGGCGCTGAACCACGAAAAGCGTTGAAAGAAGCATTAGCCAGCATCAAGAAGAAAGCAGAAGCATTTAGGAAAGAAGTTGGTGAATTCTGAAATGACGGAGCTGGATTATGAAGCCTTTGAATTGAAAGACAAACTCGATTAGATAGACCACTATAAAAAACTCAATAGAATAAATTACTTTATTGGAACCATTCATGGATTTTTAGGTGCTGGTTGTGGCGTTGTTGCATACAAAGCAGCTCAAGACCAATCCACGTACGTTAACGCTGCTTTTTTAGGATTGTGGGGAGCTGCAAGTCTTGGATTTGGTTATTTTAAGTACTTTCGAGATGCAAGAAGAAATTCTCAAAAAATAAGTATCTTGGAAGAGGAAGTCCAAAGATTACATAAAAACATTTAAAATTAATTTTCATAAAATACTCTCAGAAAATCATTTAAACTCCCTCATTTCTGAATCTCTATGCTTGACAAAGGGGTTTGCGTACGATTTTATAAGAGGAAAGACATTCAGGATGCCATCATCGCCCATGCTCAAAATAAAGAGATAGGCATGCGTTACAATGATTCATTTGGAAAACGGCCAGACATCCTTGCCTATCCTAAAGAGATTCTTGAACTTTCTCTCAGAGGAGTAACATCTTTCCACGCCAGCGAAGAGTTGTGGGAAAATCCTTTAGAATTAGAAACTAACAAATCCAAAAAAGAATTAGATCAATTACGGATTGGTTGGGATTTAGTATTGGATATTGACTGTAAATTTCTTGATTACAGTAAGATTGCTGCCAACCTCATCATTCAATTTCTTAAATACTGCGGAGTGAAAGATGTTTCTTGTAAATTTTCTGGCAACAAAGGCCTGCACATCGGCATCCCTTTTGAAGCCTTCCCTAAAAAAGTCGGAGAGACAAACACCAAAGATATGTTTCCTGATGCAGCTAAGAGGATTGCTTTCTACATCAAAGAAAATATCAAAGCCGAGTTATCTAAAAGAATTTTAGAATTCGAAGGGAATAGTTTTGCCAAGGTCAAAGAAAAAGTCGGATTAGAAGGCGAAGAGATCATCCGCTATGAAAGCAATGAATTTAATGATAAGATCGCCAAGCTCGACGTAGATAAGTTTTTGGAGATTGATACCGTCTTGATCTCCTCACGCCACTTATATCGCATGCCTTACAGCTTACATGAGAAATCCGGTTTAGTCAGCCTGCCTATCGATCCGGAAAAAGTGATGGAGTTCCAGAAAGAGATGGCCAAGCCAGATTCCATCTTGGCGCCTATGTTCACT
>Ga0209541_10003429_pt1 | contig 29111 bp, 28 predicted proteins | sample RifCSPlowO2_01_FD_184027 | JGI IMG/M metagenome (GOLD analysis project Ga0209541, IMG submission 184027) | Groundwater microbial communities from Rifle, Colorado - Rifle CSP2_plank lowO2_0.1 (SPAdes) (version 2) | ecosystem: Environmental > Aquatic > Deep subsurface > Groundwater | place... | reverse complement strand
GCGTGGCAATCTCGTCCAATAACAGACCTGTCCCTAAATAAGATTTTACTGCAAATTTCATATTTTGGCCGTAAATTCGCTAGAATTTTTCGGCGGGCCTATGGGCAAGTCGAAAAATTCTATCAAATTTCCAGCTCAAAATCTGTAATTTTCGTAACAAATCTTATTTAGGGACAGGTCTAACTTAGATTGCTTCGTCGCTGCGACTCCTGAGTCGGGAATTTCCACTGCGGTAGAAAATTCTCGCGACTTGACGCAATGACGGAAAAAAATTCACCATGAATGTAAAAGTGGATATACAAAAAATAATTAAGAAAACGGTAAGTAACTTATACTCTGATTTGCGCGATCGCGCAAATCAGAGTATAGATGTTTCGGTTGAAAAACCAAAAGAAGCAATGCATGGGGATTATTCAACCAATATTGCGCTAGTGCTGGCAAAACAGCTTAAGAAGAATCCCAATGACGTTGCGCAAAAAATTGTATCAGAAATCAACCAACTGCTTATTCGTGAGAATAAGCAGTCAGGAAGAGTCATGTTTAAAAAAGTTGAAGTCGTGGGTGGGTTTATTAATTTTTTTATCAACGATGAAATTTTCAACAAAAATATAAAAGGAATTTTGAAAAATAAACATTTTGGTAAAAACCAACATTTAAAAAACCAAAAAGTGATGGTGGAATATACCGACCCGAATATTTTAAAAGAATTTCATATTGGACACTTAATGAGTAACACTATTGGCGAGTCAATTTCAAGGATTTTCGAATTTCAAGGAGCAAAGGTAAAACGAGTCAATTACCAAGGCGATGTGGGGCTTCATGTGGCAAAAGCCATTTGGGGGAAAAAAAATGCTACGCCTCCACCTCTATCCGATGAGATAAAAAATTGGGCATTCGCGTATGGTTTTGGGTCACAGATGTACGAGGGAGAAAAAGAAAAAAAAGAGATAGAAGAAATAAATAAAAAAATATACGATCGCTCCGATCCTAAAATAAACGCCCTTTATGATTCGGGTAGAAAAATAAGCATAGAATATTTTGAAACCATTTATAAAAAACTGGGCACGAAATTCGACTACTATTTTTTTGAAAGCGAAGTTGCCGATTTTGGGAAAAAGATCGTTGAAAAAAATCTAGGAAAAGTATTCGAAAAAGGAGAAAATGGCGCCATCATTTTTAAGGGTGAAAAAGCTGGCTTGCACACCAGAGTTTTTATCAATTCAGAAGGGCTACCCACCTATGAGGCAAAGGATTTGGCACTGCCCCAAATGAAGTATGGCAATTATAAATACGACAGATCGATTATTGTAACCGCCAGTGAGCAAAATGAGTATTTTAAGGTTATGCTTTGCGCGTTGGCGCAGATTAGTCCCAAGCTGGCGTCGAAAACTTTGCATATTGGACATGGTATGATGCGTTTGCCTGAAGGCAAAATGTCTTCAAGAATGGGCAAGGTTATTACGGGCGAAACATTGTTAAAGTCGGTTGAAGAATTAGTTGAAAAGAAATTACAAGATCGCGATATTCCAAAAATAGAAAAGGACACTATTGTAGAAAACGTAGCGGTTGGTGCCATAAAATATTCTATTTTGAAACAATCAATTGGTTCAGATATTATTTATGATGTTGATAAATCAGTTGCTTTTGAGGGGGATTCAGGGCCTTATCTACAATATTCTCTAGCTCGCGCTATTTCAGTGCTTGCTAAAGCAAAAGCCGAAAAAATAAAACCATCGTTAAAAAAAGCCCCAAATGAAGTAAGTTTTTTGGTAAAACATATGCATTATTTTCCTGAAATTGTCGAAAAGGCGGGAAAAGAATTCGAGCCGCACTATTTAGTTACCTATCTAACGGAATTAGCATCGGCATTTAACAGTTACTATGCGCAAAACAAGATAGTAGATAAAACTGATGATTTTTCACCGTACAAATTAGCCGTAGTGGAAGCATTCACTGTTATTATGAAAAATGGATTGTGGCTTTTGGGGATTCATTATTTAGAAAAGATGTGATACCGCGGAAGATCGCGGAAATTAACGCGGAATGACGCGGAACCGTTTCCGTGTAATTCCGCGAAAAGCAATATGGCGGAAAAAAGAAGTAATGTATTTTGGCCGATGGTAACCATTCTCAGTTTTTTTGCGGTATTTTTGGTCGCCTTTTATTTTTTATATATGCAGTACGCTGATTTTGCCAAACAAAGCCAAAATACATCAACGTCGACCGATGCCACCCAGTCGCCAGCCGAGGCGCCCGGACAAGCTACTGATTGGATTGGCGTAAAAAACGACCAATTGGGATTTTCTTTAAAGTACCCGGTTGATTTTTTTGATGCGGGGCACGAGCCAAAAATCTTTGCGGGAAATTGCTCTTCTCAAGATTGTCGGGCCATAGGAGAAACAGTTGCTGGAGTGTTGGGCGTGCCTCCTTGGCAAAATCCAAACGGGGAAAAATTAAATATCAACAATAATTCTTATCTTTTATGTCAAAGTTTTGATGCGGCCATGGGCCACTATTATACTTACTATTACTATGTGGCCGTAAAAAATGACAAATGTCTTGTGGTTGCCTACGATACCACTTCCATTAACTGTGATTTTTATTTGCCTCTGGAACTGGGAAATACCGAGCAAGAGGCCAATTATAAAAATTGTGTGGCCAAAAACGAACATCAGCCGGGTATATTGCAGCAAATCATTAACACCTTCCAATTTGTCCAATGACATTACATAACAAATATTACCTTTTACGCCACGGGGAGGCGCTGTCAAATTTAGACAACACGGTTTCTTCGTGGCCGGAGACATTTGAAAACCCACTGACAGAAAACGGGCGCAAAATGATCCAAGATGCGGCACATATATTGGAAGATAAAAATATCGAACTTATTTTTGCTTCTGATTTATTGCGAACCCAGCAAACCGCTGCCATAGTGGCCGAGCATTTGAAAGTAGAGGTAAAATTTGATAAATCCAGCACCACTTTCACAAAGAAATCATTTTTTCTAAAGGGTGGTTTTTTTGGTAAAAATAATGTAGATTATAAAAAGGTATCAAGCGTGAAAGTGGTGCTGGATAAAAGGTTAAGGGAGATTGATTTTGGGATTTTTAATGGCAAAAAGGACCCCGATGTTGATGCGTATTTTAATTACGAATTAGAAAGAATTTCAAAAAAGATTCCCGGCGGAGAAAGTTACGATGATGTAGCCAGTCGCATGATGAATTTTTTGCAAGATGTTGATGTGGCCCGCCACAATAAAAATATATTAATTGTCAGCCACGAGTGCCCTTTGTGGATTTTGTGGGCCCGTGTTCAAGGGATTGCGCTATCAGAAGTATTAAAAAAAGAAGTGGCGGGTAAACGATTTCTTAGAGGAGAAGTAAGAGAACTAAACCCTAAACTCTAAACCCTAAACCCTAAACCGTTTTAGAATTTAGAGTTTAGGATTTAGAATTTCTTTTGCCAAGCAAAGGATTATGGCTTACAATTTTCCGGAAACAGAAAATAAGATACTAGCATTTTGGGCGGAAAATCAAATTTTTGATAAACTGCGTCAAAAAAATAAAAAAGGGAAGCCCTGGTCGTTTTTGGACGGCCCGATTACGGCTAACAACCCCATGGGCGTTCACCATGCGTGGGGGAGAACCTACAAAGATATTTTTCAAAGGTATCATGCTATGCAGGGGTTTGACCAGCGCTACCAAAATGGTTTTGATTGTCAGGGACTTTGGGTTGAAGTAGAAGTAGAAAAAGAACTTGGGTTTAAGAGCAAAAAAGATATTGAGGCATATGGCGTGGATAAATTCGTTCAAAAATGCAAGGAGCGGGTATTGAAATATTCGGCGATACAAACAGTCCAGTCAGTGCGGCTTGGCCAATGGATGGATTGGGGAAACTCTTATTACACAATGTCCGATGAAAATAATTATACTATTTGGCACTTTTTAAAAAAATGCCACGACAAAGGATATTTGTATAAAGGGCGTGATAGCGTCCCCTGGTGTCCGCGGTGCGGAACGGCCATTTCCCAGCATGAAATTTTAACTGAAGAGTATAAGGAAATTGTGCACGATTCGATATATTTTCAGTTGCCCATTATCGGGCGCGATAATGAATACTTATTGGTATGGACTACGACTCCTTGGACCCTGCCCGCCAATATTGCCGTGGCGGTGGATGAAAAAATTGATTACGTATTAGTGGAAGAAAATAGTGGAATGAAATTCTGGGTTGCGGAGGCATTGGTATCAAAGATATTTAAGGAAGAACACAAAATACTTAAAAATGTAAAGGGTGATAAACTGGTTGGGTTAAAATATGCGTGGGCTTTCGATGATTTGCCGAGAGTAAAAAGTGTAGCAGAAAAAAATCCTGATACATTTCATACTGTTATTGCTACTGATGACAGAATTATGCCTATTACCACCGAAGATGGTACGGGCTTGGTGCATACGGCGGTGTCGGCTGGAGCCGAAGATTTTAAATTAGGGAAAAAATTAGGGCTACCCTTCATAGAAATTATTGATGAGGGGGCCGTGTATTTAGATGGATTAGGAAAACTCTCCGGGGATAATGCTAAACAACGACCAGAAATTATTTTTGATTATTTGCGTTCTGAACTTGAAAATCAAAAGCAATGGGTTTTCAAAATTGAGTCATATAAACACCGGTATCCGACTTGTTGGAGATGTAAAACCGAATTGGTCTGGCGCGTAGTTGATGAATGGTATATCAGCATGGAAAAATTACGCGCACCACTAGAAAAAATTGTCGAAGAAATCACCTGGATTCCGGGTTTTGGGAAAGAGCGGGAATTGGATTGGATAAAAAACATGCACGATTGGTTAATTTCCAAGAAAAGGTACTGGGGGTTGACGTTGCCTATTTACGAATGCGAATGCGGCCATTTTGAGGTTATTGGCAGCAGGGAAGAATTAAAAAAACGGGCCGTTGAGGGTTGGGAGAAATTTGCCGCCGTGGGCGATCCTCGCCCAGGCGAACCTGGGCGGGAGGGAAACACACCCCATAAACCCTGGGTTGATTTTGTTAAAATTAAGTGCAAAAAATGCAAAAAAATGGTTTCAAGAATTCGCGATGTGGGAAACCCCTGGCTGGATGCCGGTATTGTGCCGTTTTCAACCATGCAGTATGTTGCTGATAAAAAATATTGGAAAAAATGGTTTCCCGCAAAAGTGGTTGCCGAATGTTTCCCTGGCCAATTTAAGAATTGGTTTTATTCGCTTTTAGTTATGTCGGCGGTGCTGGAAGATATGGCCCCTATTGAAACCATTTTTGGGTACGCCCTCGTAAAAGATGAAAAAGGGCAGGAAATGCACAAGTCCTCGGGGAACGCCATTTTGCTTGACGAGGCCATAGAAAAAGTAGGGGCTGACCCCATGCGCTGGATGTATGCCAAGGCCAATCCTGCCGAAAACCTTTTGTTTGGCTATAAAGCATTGCAAGAGGTACAGCGAAAACTTTTAACTTTGCAAAATGTATATACCTTTTTTACTACCTATGTAGATAAGAAAGATTTTCCTTTGCCCGCCGAAGCTTTGCGCGCAGGTCAAGCGCCGGCGGGCCGGTCACAAAATATTTTAGACCGATGGATTATTTCAAAAATGGATCACCTGATGGGGGTAGTGAAATTTAATCTTGATAAATATGATGTTGCTAGAGCCGCATTAGCCATCGAAGATTTTTTCATTAATGATTTGTCACTTTGGTATCTGCGAAGGTCGCGAAAACGTTTTCACGAAGAATCTTCCGGCAGAAAAGAGGCCATCGAAGCACTTTATTACGTATTACTTAATACCACAAAAATAATGGCTCCCGTAATGCCGTTCTTTGCCGAAGAAATGTACCAATCACTTCGCTCAAATTCAAAATTAGAAATGCCGGAGTCCGTGCATTTGTGTGATTGGCCGACCCTCAAAACTCATAATACCGATTTAGAGCTAGAACAGCGCATGGATGAAGTAAGAAATATTGTTACCTTAGCACTTGCCGAGCGCGCGGCAAAAGCAATAAAGGTGCGCCAGCCATTGACTAAGTTAAAAGTTAAAAGTCAAAAGTTAAAAGTATTAGGAGAAGAATTATTGGAATTAATAAAAGACGAGGTGAATGTGAAAGAAATTGTTTTTGATGGTACTATAAAGCAAGACATAGAACTGGATGTGACCATTACCCAAGAATTAAAAGAGGAAGGGATGGTTCGGGATCTTATAAGATCTGTCCAGGATTTAAGGAAAGAGGAAGGATTGAAACCCGAAGATAAAATTTCGGTCTGGTTAAATGGTTCAAATGATATAATTGCTATTGTCCAAAAAAATCGCCCATTGTTATTAAAAGAAATTCGGGCGACCCAGATGTTTGCTAATCAAGAAATACAGGTAACTTCAAAAGATGTCGTAATTGATAATCAAAAAATATCATTAATTATTAAAAAGATCGATTAATATGCCATACATAGATGATAATAATAAGCCATCGTTCCTTGATAAGAATAAGGGGTCCTCGTATGTGCCAAAACGAGAGCCGCTTGGTCCGAAGGGCTTCAGTCAAAAAGAATCTTTTAAGGGCGGAGGTATAATATCTGATATTAAAAGAAAGGTAGGTAGTGTTGATTTTCGTAAAAAAATAGGCGTAGAGCTTGGCAACAAGCCCTGGGATTCAAAAGCGGTTTCAGATGTCGTGAAAGATATAGAATCAAAACTGGATCGTTTCGGAACGGTTATCGATAAAAATGAGATACGAAGTTTGGGCAGCGAGGCAGCCAAATTAAATGCATATTGGGATAGCATACATGCTAGAGAGGAGGAATTTAGAGATAGGATTATCACCCCAGAAGAGAAACTTAATAGAAGTATACATAAAGTTGGAAAAGATCTTTTCGAGGGATTATTTAACTCTAACGAGGACGATAAATAATGACAGTACATTATAAAATCAGAGGGTTTGTATTTAAAAAAGAAGACAGGTTAGAAACCGATAGAATTTTTTCAGTGTTTACCGAGGAATTCGGCCGATTAGAAATATTTGCCAAAGCAATACGCAAAATTGCATCTAAATTAAGGGGCGGTATGGAAATGTTTTCCATTGCTGACATTGAATTTATCCAGGGCAAGTACCGAAAAACATTAACCGATGCCGTATGCACACAAAAATTTACTGACCTGGCAGTATCTCCCGAAAAAATAGAAATTGCTCAAAAAATTTCTTCTTTATTGGATATATTCATTAAAGGTGAACAAACTGATCAGAAAGTGTGGATGCTGGTAACAGATTTTTTTGAAAAATTACATGGAGTTTCTTTGCAAAGTAGTCATTGGCAATTGGCCTACGATTATTTTTTTTGGAATTTAGTGTCGGTATTAGGATATGCTCCCGAGCTTTCTTTATGTATTGTGTGCCGCAAAACATTAAACCCCAGCGATCTTTATTTTTCCAGTAACGAGGGGGGAACAATGTGCGGCTCTTGCGCTTTATCAAGAAACAATGCCAATCTTTCTTTCGGCGCCATAAAAGTATCTGGTGATGCAGTGAAGATTCTGCGCTTGTTTTTATGTCAGGATTGGCAAACCGTAGTAAAATTAAAAGCGGGGCTGGAATCCCTAAAAACGCTTGAAGCACTTTCCGAAGATTATGGCATATATCTAACAGGTGTTATGCATTAACCGTTTAAGACCTGCACACCTATGTCATTGCGAGGAGCCCGCAGACAACGAAGCAATCTAATAATTCAAGGAATACTTGCAAATGAGATTACTTCGGGCCTGCGCTCCCCTCGCAATGACGAAAGGGTGTTTTGTACCTATGAAAAAAATATTGAAAAATAAAAATATTGTTTTTATTATAATGGTGGCGGTACTTATCGCTGGTTTTTTTATTTTTTGGTATTATCGGGAGCAAGTGTTTTCCAAAGAAATTTTAAAACTGGAAATTTTGGGCCCCGATACCGCTGTCGTCGGCCAGGAAATTGAGTACATGGTTACTTACAAAAATAATGGTAATTTTTCATTGGAAAATCCAAAACTTATTTTCCAGCTTCCCGATAATTCTTTGACCGAAGACAGTAAGCTCCGGCTGGAGCAAGAACTCGGCGACATTTATCCGGGTGATCAGCGAAGCATAATATTTAAAGCGCGGCTGTTGGGCAAGGAGCAAGATGTAAAAATTGCCCATGCCTGGCTTTCGTACACCCCCCACAATTTGTCGGCCCGCTACGAAAGAGATACCACGTTCCCCATAAAGCTTGAGGTAGTGCCCATTACTTTAACTTATGATCTGCCTTCCAAACTGGAAAAAGGCAAGGAAATTACCTATTCAGTCAATTATTTTTCCAATGTGGACTATCCGCTGGAAAACTTAAGTTTAAAAATTGAACCGCTGGATGGTTTTTCTATTAAGTCAGCCCAGCCCTCTTCGCTGGACAACGTTGAATGGAAGCTAGAGACCTTAAGCAAGGCCCAGGGCGGCAGGATTAGTATTACCGGTGTTGTAGAAAAAGAAACAGGCAGCGCCCTGCCATTTTTAGCGCAGCTTGGCATGTGGCAAGGGGGGAGGTTTGTGTTAATAAAAGAGGCCAAGTATGACGTTGAGGTTATCCGTCCATTGCTTTTTATTTCCCAGCACATCAATGGTTCCGACGGTTACGTCGCGTCACCCGGAGAAAAATTGCACTACGTTGTATTTATTAGAAATATTTCAAACACGCCTTTTAACGATGTATTTATAGAAGGGCATCTTGAGGGCGAGGGGTTTGACGCCTCCACTTTGTCTTCAAGTGATGGTCAAATAAGGTTCAACGATAAGTCAATTATATGGCCTTCAAACCAAATATTAAAATTACGACATTTGGCTCCCAATCAGGAAATAAGCGTTGCCTTTGATGTAATATTAAAAAACGATTGGACTATTTCTGAATCAGAAAAAAATAATGTGTCGGTGAAAAATAGTGTGACGGTTTCTGGCACCAACCAAATATTTAAAACCCCGGTGAATTCAAATCTGAATATATCCCAAAAAGCAAATACCCAAGATCAAACAAGCTATTTGGTAACCTGGCGCGCCAGCAATGATTTTAATGATGTCAAGAATATAAAAGTAAGGGCGGTTTTACCCGAAGGCGTCGCCATTGTAGATAACATAATACCGGAAGATGAAGCGCTGCATTTTTCTTGGGATAACAGTAGCCGGGAAATGGTGTGGTTGGCGGGCGATTTGTCGGCAGGAAGCGCCAAGAATTTGACGTTTGAAGTTATGGTATCTTTGCCACTAATACAAGTAGGCCAATCTATCATTGTTAGCCAAGCCACCATTTCCGGTGAAGATCAATTCACGGGAGCAATAATTAAAGTCACTGCGCCGGCAATAAGTACTTACTAGTGCCTCATTAATATAATTTTGAACCCGTAGCGACATAACGATATAGAACAAACATTATCACTTTGCACTAAAGTCGCCGGTGGTTTGGCAATATTGGGCGGATTGGAGCAAAAAATATGTTTGGCGTAGCCGTAGCTACGGCAAACATATTTTTTGTGAAACCTGCCCAAGATTGGCAAATCCGGCAAGACTTGGAGTGCAAAGTGATAATGTTTGTTCTATAGCATGGATTCTAGGCGCGAGGAGCGAGCGTACCCTCTGCGGTACGCAAGCAACGAGCAACAACGAAGACATGCTATCGTTACGTCGCCCCCTTGGGAAAGCTGAAATCAGGTCATCTTCTTCTTTGCTCCTCCTCAAGGTGGCGCAGAGGCCACTTTTTGTCGTCGTGCATCGAAGCTAACCTGATTTCAACTTTCTACGGGTTCAAAATTATATTAATGAGGCGCTAGTGCAAATTACATGAAACGAGATTGCTTCGTCGCCCTTCGCTTTGACTCAGGGCTCCTCGCAATGACGGTGGATGGGTGTGTGTGGGTGCGAGGGGTTACATTTTGCCCGGCGCCCTGTTGGCGCCACAAAGCGGCATATAATCCTTGATTATTAAGTAACTGGCTATGATTTCCTGTTTCTGATATGGTGGAGCCCTCCAACACATAAATGGCCTCGCACCCCGCCACCGTGGAAAGCCGATGGGCGACCATAAAGGTTATCATGTGAGGCCGTTTTAAAATAATATTTTTAATAGTTTCGGTAAGTGATTTTTCGGTCATCAAATCCAAATTACTGGTGGCCTCATCAAATATGAGGATATTAGGATTTCTTAACAAGGCCCGGGCAATGGCCAAGCGCTGGCGTTCGCCTCCCGATAATTTCAATCCGCCTTCGCCTATTTTTATTTCAAGACCTTTCTCACTTTTTTCAATAAGCGGCCAGAGCGAAGCAAGTTCCAGCGCCTCTTGGCACTCCTCTACGGTGGCATCAGTTTTTACAAACAATAAATTTTCCCGGACAGTTCCGCTAAAAAGCTGGGTTTCTTGAGAAACGTAACCCACTTTGTGCCGTAAAAAATCATAATCAATATCGCCCACCGGCACGCCATTAATAGCAATAGTGCCGCGGGTTGGTTTATATAATCCCAAAATCAATTTTAATATCGTGGTCTTACCGGAACCGGTAGCGCCGATAAAGGCAACGGTCCGGCCCTTTTTAACTTCAAAATTAATATCATGCAACACCGGCGCCCTGCTGCTTTGGTATTGAAAATCAACGTGATCGAACACAATACTGTCGATTGTATTAATTTTTTTCCCGGCAGTCGCCAAAGCCGCTGGTTTTTTGTTGATCGTATGTTTTAGTACTTCAAGGCCGGCCTTTGCCTCTTGGTAGCTGGAAGCCACCGAACCAATTTCCGACAAAGGATTGAACACAAAAAATGAATAAATTTGAAATGCAAAAAATTGGCCCACCGATAGCGTGCCCCGCCAGACCATCCAAAAAAGAAGCAACATCATGGCCGAGCGCAAGGTATTTAAAATGGTATCTTGCACAAACCCCAGGTACCTAATGGTCTTTACTTTTTTTAATTCAAGGTCCAATACCCTCTGATTGCTTTCATTTAAGCGCATGATTTCCCGTTGTTCGAGCCCCAAACTTTTTACCAGTTCAATATTACGCAACGTTTCGGTAGTGGAGCCGGCCAATGAACCCGTTTGACGCACAATTTCTTTTTGGGCCTTTTTAATTTTACGGCTCATGTAAAAACCGACTACTGTCAGTATGGGGATTATTAAAGAATATCCAAAACCGATGTAAGGGCTAATAAAAAATCCGTAACCCACCACTACCACAATTGCCACCGCCAAAGAAAAGGCCATGTTAATTAAAATAACGGTAAAATTTTGGATGTCCAAGCGCGCTTTCTGTAATTTTTCCAACACATCGCCGGATCGCTCGTCTTCAAAAATTTCATAGGGCAGCGACAACACACTAGCAATACTGGCGGCGTATATTCCTGCGCCGATTTTCTGACTGGCGGAACTGACATAATAATTTTGCAGGTGTTTTGAAATACGGGCGGCCAAGGCATTAAGCATCGATAGCAACAAAAGCCCCAGGACGCCGTACAAAAATGCGTTCCAAGAAAAATTGGCATACTTGACGACGTAGTGATCAATCATGTAGCTGAAAATCTGCGGGTCAAGCAAAGAAAATAACTGTTGTAAAAAAACCGTGGCAAAAGCTAGGAAAATGACTTTTTTATATTTTTTAATGTAGGGAAGAATTATTTTTATCATGGTGTAATTGGTTATAAATCTATTGAGGATTGCACTTGAGTATTAATAAGAATCATCGCCTCTATTCCCCTTAAAACACCAATGGTATGGGGAAGAGTAAGGACGGCTACTATCCTATCACGTTCGTAGTCAATATGAAAATATTTTTTATAATCCAGAGCAACTACTTCCATTGAATTTTTTTGAATCAATATAATTCCGGGGTAATCTTTAGGTTTTTGCAATGAAGGTAGGGCGAATATCGCAACTACCTTGCGGTTTTTGGCATCATGCCACGCTTTTTGTAACGTGGTATCAACAGTGGTTTTCTGGACAGAAACAAGAGAAAAAACTCCTTTGGCATCCAGGTAGTTTTCTTCATTTATCAGTCCCCATGAATTCCAGATTCTTCCTGAAAATACGTAAAAAAGTGCGCCCAGAGTTCTTGCCACCGGCCAGAAATTATATTTCCTCTCAAAAAAAACTATCCACATCACACGCAATAAGTAGGTAAATATTTCACCGCCGTATACCCTTGCAATTTTTATCAACAAATTCCGACAATTCAAAACTGCTCTAAAAGAATATCCTACTTCGCCTTCTGGTAATACCTGACCCTCAAATACCAGGTAATCCAAAGGAATAGGAAATGCCATAATATCAAAATCACATTGTTGTGCCTCCAAGGAAAATCGGCCTGACTGCTGGACACCGGAAAACAGGTACGTATGCCGCCGGGGATACAAAATTCCCTGATGGACATGGTGATTTGTTGGCAAACCAACCTTTGCAAACCCTACCGCGATGCATTTTCCGGTTGCCGCATCGCTTTTAATAATACCTACTTCAATGGATACACTGGCAATTCCTATTTGATCAAACGGATTAATAATTGCCGGCGTTATAAATTCCATTTTTTCCATGACAAAAGTATCCCCTTCTTTTAATATTAATGTTTGGGTAAATTCATTTTTTGGGACCTGGAGCCGTGGCGCCTCGTTAATTTTTTTTTCAAAAAAATGGTCGGGATTCGCAATAAATTGATCAGATTGGTAACGGTAAGAATTATAGGGAATATATATAATGTCTCCAGTAGTGGTGGCTCCAGCTAAACCATATTTTCCCAGCGCCAGGGAAGCATTAACCCCGGCCACTCTGCTAAACACATGGCTTTTCATTCTTAATGCCCAGCGGCGATTGCCCGATGGAGTCAGCGCAATAATCAAGGCGTTACTAGTGCCAACGTAGATAATATAGCTTTCCTTTTTTTCCGGGTCGGCTCCAATGACCGGCGAACTCCAAAGAGCGCTTCGAGCATTGCTGACCCATAAAATAGTCCCCTGGACGGCGTTAATGCAATAAACAAATCCATCGCCGGAAGCCGCAAAGAGATTTCCGTCCGGAGCCACCGCTACTGATGCATACATACTCCTTTTGGTTTTAATGCGCCAGAGCAGAGTGCCCGTTTTCCCGTCTAGCGCCACAATACTTCCGTCAAAGGTGGTAATGTACACCGTGCCCATGGCATCAATGGCAGGACTGGCCGCAATAAAATTTGCCAGGCGCCGTTTCCAAACCATGCGGCCGGTATCTTGACGTAGCGCGTACACACACATATCAAACGAGGTAATATACACCAATCCCTGGTTGAATGCGGGCGCCGACCAAATATGAAGACCTGTGGGGAAAACCCAGCGCACCGTGCCGGCGGCATCAAGCGCATATAAACAAAAATCATCGTTGCCTGCATATAACAGGCCATTGGGACCCATGGTAATATTTCCTTCCCACCAATAAATAGTACTTAAACGCGAATAGTTTTTTTCCAATACATTTAATTCCCATATCTTTTTTCCATCAAAAGATAATTTATGTATTGACGCGTCACCCGACGGCACGTATACATTTCCTTGACTATCAATGCATCCGGCCGAATCAATGACTCCGCCGGTCTTAAAATTCCATACCGGCTTGTTTTGCCTCGGATCGATGGCGTAAAATACGTGATCGGCGCTTCCCACTAAAATTCGCTCGCTGCTATCAATGATTGGAGTGGAAAATATTGCGTTGCCGGTGGGATAATACTTTATTAAAGCATCTTGAGGCGACTCAATTTCGTGCATACTACAACCCGTATTGCGCTGATTGCCACGCATACTCGGCCAGGGATGTGATTTTAATATTTGTTCTGACTGATGCATAATTAATCTATCATACAAAAAAATCGCCTATAAAGCGATTATTTGTTTACCTATTTACAAAAATTATTTGACCTTGTATATTCCTGCGTGACCCGGAATGATCCAATCCGATTTTTCAATGACTAATGCCCTGCTTTTGAGTAATTTTTCCGTATCTGTAGCAAATGGGTCCGGCATCGGCCCATCTTTTTTGAAAAACACATCTCCGCAAATGGCAACTACCCCATCAGCGGTGGTCACCAAAAAAGTAAGGCAACTATAATCGTGCCCCGGTGTTTTCACAATGCGAACATCTTTTGAAAATGGCTCGGGCAATGGCAGCCACATCACTCCTTTCCAAATTCCCCAATATTCCACCACATTTGCATTTGGGAACATCCCCACGTTTCTGTAGTGATCGATATGGGAATGGGTAATAGCAACCGTGGTTACCTCATTAACGGTTAACTTTTCTTTAGCCAGGGCATCAATTAATACCTGCTGGTTTTCCATGGTGCCCGGATCCACGACCATAATGATATTTTTATCGCGCACCAAAGAAACGGTAGCACCCACTCTAGCCATGCCATTTGGTTGCTCGATATAAAAACCTTCAATTAATACCTTAACTTCTGCCATGGAATTATGATACCATAAAAAATTTCACCACAATCGCAGCGGATACGAGGCATAGAACATCATCCACGAGCAAGATTGCAAACAGAAGAACTTGGTGAATAATGCCCACTCTCGTCATTGCGAGGAGCACCGATCGCAATCGTGGGCGACGAAGCAATCTAAAGGTGAGGAGATTGCCACGCCGCGCGCCAGTGGGCGCGCGGCTCGCAATGACGAAAGAGAAACTATTATTCACCAAGCTCACAGAAGGTCAGTAGAGCGGCCATGCAACGGGAAGTTGGCCGGTAAAATAATAATCTCCAAATAATACATCGGTAATTCCAGACGCCTCGCTCCCCGGCAGCCAAGACGCCATAACCCCGGGCCATTCATGAATATATTTTTTAATATCCAAGGGCCTGCCTGAAATAATAACCACTATTAATTTTTTGCTTTTTGCTTTTACTTTTTGTATGGTCACCAGGTCTTCCGGACTTAAGCTTGGATTGGCATTATCACCCCAACCCTCCGCGTACGGCTTTTCACCAACCACGGCGATTCCCACATCGGCAAATCTGTCTTTCCCGGAAAAATATCCTTGTTTATTATATTCAACGCTCGTATGTTGAGAAACAGCACTTTTTATTGCTTCTAAAATAGTAGTTCCTGTAAGTCCATAATTGCCATCAATACCCTGCCACTCGGTTGTCCATCCCCCGGCCTGGCGCCCCAAATTATTTGCGCCAGACCCTGCCACAATAATTTTGCTTACCGACTTTGATAATGGCAGTGCCGAATTTTCGTTCTTTAATAACACCTGTGATTTTCGGACCGCCTCCCGGGCCAAAGCGCGATGCGCGGCGCTTCCTATAACAGACAGCCCTTCTTGGGTGGGTTCTGGCCGATCAAATAAACCTGTTTTAAATTTTACAGTTAAAATTCTGCGTACGGCATCATCAAGCCGCTCCTTTGTAATATCGCCATTTCCCAGCGCTTTTTGCATGTTTACCATAAAATCCTTATATTCAAACGGCGTCATTACCATATCAACACCTGCATTAATGGAACTTACCAAGGAATCGTATCTGGTGTAAGAAACCTGATATGCGCCATACCAATCAGAAACCACAAAGCCGGAAAAACCAAGCTCTTTTTTTAGTATATCCGTTAAAAGATAGTGATTACCGGTATTATTAACTCCATTCCAGGTTGCCGTACCCACCATCACAACCTGGGCCCCGCCAGCCACCGCTTCTTGAAATGGGAATAAATGGGTTTGGCGCAAATATTTCTCGCTCAGGGTTATATTTCCTTCTTCTATCTTAAAATTTTTATTGCGGGAAGTTCCATACTCCATGGCGCCTCCACCGATAAAATGTTTGGCAGTGGCAAGCACATTAAAATACTTATTCACGGGAACTTGAGTCCCTTGTAAATACGCCACCCCTAATTTTGCGACATTGGCAGTATTTGACCCAAACGTTTCATAGGTTTTTCCCCAACGTATATCACGGGGCACATCAAGGTTTGGAGAAAAACTCCAGTAAATTCCAGTGGCAGCCATTTCTTGAGCGGTTGCGTCGGCAACGCGTCTTACCAAATTAGAATCTCCCGTTGCGCCCAATGCTATGGCATGAGGAAACACCGTCGCTCCCAGCACATTAGCATGGCCATGAATGGCATCAATTCCGTACAGCAGTGGAATTTTCAGACAGGTATTTTTGGCTGCGATTTGAAAACCGTTGACCATCTGGAGCCACGCCAATGGAGTATCTTCTTTTGGTCCCGCACCTCCCCCGGAAAGCAACGCTCCTAAATTATACTTAGTAATTTCACTAGGATCATGGATGCTATTTTTTTCAATAATCACCATCTGGCCGATTTTTTCCCATTCGGTCAGGCGACCCATTAAGTCATCCACTCTTTCAAAAACAGGTAACATTGAGTCAACATACGGCGCATCGGCTTGATTACATCTTTCCGAAAGAATGTCATTGGCAGGCACCATCACATTATTTTTCACCACCAAAAAACCCACCCCTATTATCAAAAAAACAGACGAAATGGTAAAAAATAATATTTTTTTATTTTTTGTGATATGGGGAAAATACATATAAGTGATATTAAGTTTACCACTGAAAAGTGTTAAAATGAAGGTGAAATCATTTAAAATTAACACCTAACTTGGCGGCTTACTTTCCGGCAAATCGCCATTTTAGCACTTTTCATTGAAAACTTATCCACAGGCGGTTTTTAACCGCCTGCCGACCAAGGTCGGCCAAAAAGATTTCAACAAATATATCTTACCACATTTGACCAAAGGCACTCGCGGGCCTGATACCAAAATTTCAAAATACAAGATTTTTAACTACATTCTCTATGTTTTGCATACCGGCATACAATGGGATCAATTAAAAACATACAAGAATGAAATTCACTGGTCAAACATTTATCGTTGGCACAATCGGTGGAGCAAGGACGGGTCATATCAAGTATTGTTTGAATCTTCGGTTTCAGAGTTGTATGATTCTGGCAAATTAGACTTATCAATCCTTCACATCGATGGCTCAAATACGGTGGCTAAAAAGGGGGCGAGGCGCTGGGATATTCGGGGCATAAACATCAAAAAGGTGACAAAGTTTTAGCTATTTGCGATGGGAATAGTAATTTCTTGGCTCCCGTGGAGGTGCAACCAGTGAACCATCATGACACGGCGCTCTTTGACGAATCGTTTGCTCATTTACTGGAACTGACTGACGATCTTTCAATTAATCTGGAGGAAAGTTATGTGACCATGGATAGTGGTTTTTGTTCTTTTGAAAACAGGGCTACGGTCCAGCAGGCCGGAATGATTCCGGTGATAAAACCCAATCTGCGAGGGTTGAAGAATCAGGAAAAGATTAATCAGGTGCTTGATGAGTTTGAAGGGCGCAAACACATTTACGAAAAGCGATATGCCATTGAACGGTGCTTTGCTTGGGAAGACAGTTACCTGAAGCTGGTGATTCGTTACGAAAAGCTTCAATCAACGTTCATGGGGTTTCGATATCTGGCGTATTCAATGATTAACTTTCGGTCAATTTTTAAGAACAATTGTGGCGAAACTTAATATGAGTTCGTATATTATTATAGTATCAAAAAATCGCCTCAATAAAAAGGCGATTTTCTTTGCGCGGGCGATGGGATATAGAACCCGTCGCTCGCAAGCTCGCTCTTTAGAAACCCACGGTTTCTAATATTCTCCGCCTCATCGGCGGATCATATTTTCCTTTACGGAGGGAACACCAAGTTTCCCCTCCGACCCACCCCTCGGGTTCAAATCCTCCGCGCAAAAACAAAAGCACCCCTTTTTAGGGTGCCTTATTTTCGCGACGTTGTTCACAACATTAGAACTATAATACTGTAAATTGCGAAATGCTCATTTTAAAACTGGATGAAAGCATTTCGCAATTTACAGTACAATACAAGAAAAATGGGGATATATTTGTATATCGGATTTATGGCCAAAAACTACTCCAATATCCGAATCGCTATAATTTTGTAATAAAATAATCCCATGCGATGGGATTATTTTATTACCATAAAGTTATTATTTACTTCTTTGTAGTAAGTGATTGCATGTCTCCTGTAGCAGTACCGTATTGATTTTTTGCGACTACTCTAAAATAATACTTTGTGTTGTTATCTAAATTATTAATATTGGCGGATACGTTAACTGAAGAAGTGCCGCTGCTTAACAATTGTTCCGAGGTGCTTGTAATCAACACATTAGACAACAAAGAATTATCGCTGTATTCAAACCAATAGGTTGTTGCTACTCCATTAGGATTTACAGTGGCATTAAGTTTAGCAGTAGAATCGGTTACCGCAGTAGCTGAAACTGTATTAACGGTTGGAGCAGCGGGCGCCAAAGGACCCTTGGTAGTGAAATTCATAATTTCACCATTTGCCGTACCAAACTGATTATTTGCATTCAAGCGGAAATAGTATTTAGTAAGCGGTTGCATGTTTGAAATTGAAGCTAGAACTGACAATGAAGAACTGCCACTGCCGGCTGATTGAAATGCGGTCACTGCTCCCAATTCAGAAGTTAAACCGTATTCAAACCAAAAAGTTGTTTCTGCTCCTTTTGGATTAACTTTGCCATTTAAATTGACTGATGTTCTTTCTATACTTGTTGCAGCAGCCGTATTAATGGTTGGAGTGGTTCCTGTTGGAGCCGGAGTAGTGTTAGTTTTAAAACTATAGGTTGCTCCATTTACCGTGCCAAAAATATTTTTGGCGCTCAATCTAAAATAGTAATCTGTATTAGATTTAAGACCCGTAATATAGGCGGGGGTGTAAATTGCTGCATACCCTGAACCAGCTAAATAATTAGATCCCTGAGTACCTAACGCTGAAGTTTCTCCGTATTCGTACCAATAGGTCGTTGTAGCCCCATTTGGGTTAACAGTCCCTTTTACCACGACTGTTGAAATATAGGGTGCGGTGGTTGAACTCGTTTGTACGATCGGTGCGCCCGCCTGCGCCGGATTAATATTAGTTGTATTAATTGTATTGGTTATTTCCGGAGTTTGCTGCCAAACAACTTGAGGGGCTTGAGAAACACTCCAGACAGCATAGCCAAATCCTGCTATCACGATCAGCCCCACGATACTTAGTGCAATAATAATATTTTTATTCATATTTTCTAAGGTTAAGATATTAATTTTCTAAGTTTTTAATTTTTTCGACCTTTTTATTTTTACTAAAGTTTAGTTTCCGGGTAATTTTTAAATACTTGCTTGATTGATTTCCTTATATATTTTTCCTTTTCTAATGGTAGCGAGCCAAGCCATATAATAAGGGGTATCCTTAATTTAAAAGACCAATCAGTATCTTTTAAGAGCGGCCTTTTTTGTTCTTGAAATTGCGTGAGTAATGCAAATGTAGCCCGCAAATTTGTAGGAGACAATCTATTGTGTTCTATTAAAAATTGTTTTTTGCCGATACTGGTATTAATCATATAGATGATGTTGACCCTACTGACAATTGACTGTTGATTGAGGCAAAGGCAACAGCTTGAACTGGTTTTGCCATAAAAATTATTCCTCCCAACAACAGTAACGCTGCGACAAAGAATGCCGCATAACCGTATTCAACTTTTTTTAATGAGATCATTTTGTTCATTTTTTTATACCCGCCAATTATATATTTAAACATTTTATTAACAGGTTTTTTAGGTTTTATTTAAACTTATTTTACATTGATCAGAAGCTGCAAAAGCAAATGCGGGCGCATCATGAATACCAACGATGCGGGTTACATCTTCTATTCAATTAACCCGCTAACTAATTTTTTTGTTGTAACAATTGGAATATTAACAATATTTGGCATGTTTTTAGTGTAAATATTTTTCCTTTTTAGAATTCTTGATAAAATTGTCGATTGAAAAGAGGCGAGGAACGCATTTTTTAACTTATGATTATTTAGATACATAAGAACTCCGCGCATATCTTTAGTAATACTTTTTATCGCTACATACTCTAAATACACCAATAATGATACTGCCATAACAGCACCCACGGGGGTAAGTAACCAATGGATCATATTACTCAAAATAAAACCCGCTTGGAGCAACAGCATATTAATGAAATCACTTAAAATGGCGATCATATTTTTTATATTTTAACGTTGCATTTATCTATTTTACTTTAAAGGATTTTCACCGCGTATCACGCGCACTAATACAAGCACAACAGCAATAACCAGGAGTATATGTATAAACCCGGATAAAGTATAAGAAGAAACTAATCCGAGAAGCCATAGCACCAGCAAGATGACTACAATAAGTGTTAACATGTTTTTATTATTTACTTTGAATTACGAAACTCTTTCGGGGAATTTTCTGGGGGCGTTTCGTAATTTAAAGTAGTTAATATGTTAATATTGAACATTATATTATTTACTTTCTGCATCATTAAGTTTTTCAGCCGCTTCGGGAGTAGAAACAGTTTTACTCATTAAAAACAATTTAACGATGGCCCAGGCAGCAAACCAATAGACGCCCATCGCAAGTAATGTTGTCCACTCAAGTGTAATGCCTTGAATTTGAGTTTTACTAAATATGCTTAAAAATGGAGCAGCAAAAAATTGGGTTATTGAATATATAAAACTGACAAAACCGGCACCAGGATTTGCACCCAATAACTTAAGGATAAAGCGGAAAATTAAAAGCACCTCAATTAAACCCACTAAATACCATACAATTTGAATGCCTTTATATAACGGCTTTGTTGTCGGAGAATTGTAAGATGAATCCATAATTTTTAAATTACTTTTATATTTTTTAGTTAAGCATGACCTTTATACTGTGTATGACGATAAATATGGAAAAATCTTGTATTACCTTGAATTACGAAATGGTTTCTGATTATTTCCCAAAAATTTTGGGAAATAACAGAAAAATCACTTATAATGTCCGTTTCGTAATTCAAGGTACTGTAATAATAAACCCTATGCCATGAACACTATATGAACAATGTCAATGAATATAAAAACAACCCCTTTTTAAAGGGGTCATAAAATAGTATTGAAAAAAACTTAATCTAATGCATGCCTTATGTGTGAGCATTTAATCTGTAGCCAACACCATGCACTGTCTCTATGAGTTTTCTTGCTCTATTATTATCTATTTTTTTTCTCAATCTATTTATAAAAACATCTAGCACATTACTGAAAGAATCATAATCAAAGTCATATACATTTCTTACCAAGTCCTCACGGGATACGGCTATACCCGGATTACGCATAAAATATTCCAAAATACGAAATTCTTTTAACGTTAATTTAATTTCTCGCCCAGCCCTTGATACTTTTTGCGTAGCAGGATTTAAAACAATATCCGATACCTTCAACTCCATAGAAAGAGTTTTTTTAGGTCTTCTAGTTATGGCCCTGATTCTTGAAAAAAGTTCTTTAAATTCAAAGGGTTTTACCAGATAATCATCGGCACCGGCATCAAAAAGAGAAACTTTGCTTTCCAGGTCATCGTTTACTGTTAAAATTAAAACGGGGGTATCTATGTTCATTTTTCGCATCTCTTGGCATATTTCCAATCCTCCCTTATTGGGCAACATAAGATCCAGCATAATTAAATCATACTCCTGGGAGGTGGATTGAATGCGACCTAAAGCCTTCTGCCCATCCGATAAATGATCTACAGCGTAGCCTTCAGTTTCTAGGTTATCCTTGATTATTTTAGCTAGCGCTTCTTCGTCTTCTACAATAAGTATTCTCATATTTATGAGTAAGGGAGGAAAATGAAGCTAAATGAAGGAAAAATTGAATAGCAATTCTATTTTTCCGAGATTAGATTTATTCTCCGACCGCACGATTAAATATATAAATTACAAAGTAATTTCTATAATTTTTAAATTAATTAGTTTTATTACTGTACTAAAACTGCCATTTTGGCTTTTTCAATAATAGCACTTAAACTCCAATCTAATTTGACCAAATAATACGCTGGCCGGTTTTCACTAACTATCTTTTTAATTTTTTTCTCGTCCGCAGATAAATTGGTTAAAAGTATAATTGGTACGGTCTTTCCCCAAGTATTATTTTCCCTTAATTTTTGCATCATCGTCAAACCATCCATCACCGGCATTAAAATATCAAGTAAGATAAGATCCGGCTGTTCTTTAATCGCAAGATCCAAGCCAACTTCTCCATTACTGGCTTTCAATACTGAAAAGCCCTCCTCGCTAAACCGATCAGCGTATACCTTCAATAAAGGGAGTTCATCTTCAACAATTAATATCGTTTGTCCCGATGCCGATTTTGTCGGCATACGGGATCCCGTATCGCTTTGCGATCGGGATTTTTTATTGTCTATCATAGAATTAGTATAGACCCGCTGCGTAAAGGTTTTCGTAACGAAATGCAGTAATTTTTAGCGAGAAAAGCGAAATGCGATGAGCCATATTGAACTTAAATCTGGCGAAGAGCAGTTAGCTTTTCGCAGCAAAAATTACAAATTGCAGTAGAAAAACCTTTACGCAGCGGGTCTTATATATAAATTATTTAATGTTACGTTTTTGTTTCACTCCCCTTAATGGAATGGTGAAATAAAAAATAGTTCCTTCTTTTTCTTTCGACCAAAACCATACGTCGCCTCCTATATGGTCTAAAATTGATTTAACAATATAAAGTCCGAGGCCAGTACCATCGGTATGCTCACTGCGCGCATTATCGGATCTGAAAAATTTGGTAAAAATCTTGTCGTGCGAATCTTTGGGAATACCACAACCATTATCAGATACGCTAATTAACAAACTATTTTCTTTTATAATTTTATCATTAACTTTCTCATCTTTTTTTACCTCTAAGCTTTTCACCGATATGGTGCCACCCACAGGAGTATATTTAATAGAATTGGAAAGCAGATTAGAAAAAACCATATTAAGCAATAATTTATCAATAGGTACAATATGTTGTAACTGGTGATATTTCTCTTGAAAGATAATATTCTTTTCCTTTGAACCCGCCTGTAATTCGTAAATGCCATTTTTTAAAAAAGCAATAATATCTACCGGTGTTTTCTCCACAGAAAAAATACCCATTTCTATACGAGAAATATTAAGCAACGTGTTTATGATATCCACGATACGCTGGTTGGCATTGGAAACTTCGTGAATATATTCTTTTTGTTTTGGTGTTATAAGGTCCCCACTACCTTTTAGCAACATTTCTGTATATAAACTTATAATGGTTGCGGGGGTTTTAAGCTGGTGAGAAGCAACTGATATAAATTCACTTTTTGCTTTATCCGTTTCCTTTTCCTGTGTGACATCTCGAAAAACAACAACACAACCAATTAATACTCCGTGGACATATCTTATCGGTTCGGCTGAATCAGCCACAGGAATTCTTAAACCATTTTTTTTAATTAATAAGGTATTATCAGCCATGGTAGTTTTTTGGCCGGTTTTCATGGCTTGGGCGATAAAATCTTTGCTCGGCTTATTATCAATTTCTCTTACAAATTTTATTACATGGTTATAGTGCTTACCAATAACCTCTTTAGCAGAAAAACCCGTCATCTCTACCGCTTTGCGATTAAACAATATCACCTTACCACTCTTGTCGCACGCCATAACTGCGTCTCCAATGGAAGCTAATATGGCTTTTTTTTCTACAATAGTAATAGCGAGCTCTTCGGCTTTGAGACTAAGTTTCTCTGCGGTAACCGCCAACTTGCGTCTAATATGCTCTTTCTCTTTGGCAATTATGGCAAACTGCTTAGCTTTTAGACGGAGCGCCTGTGCAGTTATTACAAGCTTGCGTCTGACATCTTCTTTTTCTTTAGCAATCACTGCAAGATTTTTAACTTTTAAGTGAAGAGCTCTTACTGTTATTTCTAATTTACGCCTGACAATTTCCTTTTCTCTGGCCAAAACTTCGAGCTTAAGAATTGTTTTATCAGATGTGGAAATAATGGTTTTTCTTTTCATATATTTAATCTAAGGCCTCGTACGTTAATAAATTGATACAGATTGCGCCAATGCGCTTTGGCTGCGCCTGCCATGACCGAGGATAATGCTTCAATGTACCAAGGTACTTTGAAGCAGTATCCGACCAAGTGGCAGGTGCAGACGAAGATGCAGTGGATGCAAGGGTATCAATTTATTAACGTACGAGGCCTAAGAATGTATGACACCCACAATACGCCCACAATAAAATAATACACTTTTAATCATGAACTCTTTATGAACCGATAATACTGCCATACTTTAACAATGTATCTATACTGCAAGCATACTCTTATAACCAACACAATGATATAGCAATAGCATAATTACTCCCTCTCAACGCACTATTGTTTAGAAACAGAAAATCGCTTTTTTTAGCGATTTTTATATGCGCGAGAAGTGGGATGTGATCCAAACGTGGTTCTGGGAAAACATTTCGGTAGCCCAATCAGCCAGTACGATTCCCTTACTAAAGAATAATTAAAATTTAGAGAATATTTCCCCTTTATGAAACTTGGTTATTTTTTTGACCATCCACTTTCTCTTTAATTTTTTTAAAAATTTTGGTTGAACTAATTTGCCTATAGACACCACATCCGTTAATTGGACTCCAAGATTCCGCTGGATTGGCCAATCTTGGCCATCTTTCCCAGGAAATTTGCTTGGCGTAGCTAGTGCTACGCCTCACAAATTTCTCGGAGACGGGGCGAATTTGTTGCGACAAATTACGCCTCGCGTCTTAACTCCAAGATATGCTTGTCATATATTGCCAAACCTGCGGCGACTTTAGTGCCGGTTTTGTAATGTTTGTTCCATAGGTTATTTATAAATCGCGATTTCTGACATAAAAGATGCAGATTTCATCCAAAAATGCCCTGGATATACCTGCCAACCATGGACTGCTCTGATCTTTCAAATATTTCTTTTGTCGGGCCAAAATCCACCAACTCGCCGGAGTTAAAAAATCCAACATATTCTGAAATACGTTTTGCTTGCTGTAAATTATGGGTAACGATAATAATGTTAACTTCTTTTTTTAATTTTTGCAGTAGTTCTTCAATTTTTGCGGTTGCCAGCGGGTCAAGCGAAGAACAGGGCTCGTCTAAAAGCAAGGTATCGGGGTATACCGCCAAAGCCCGGGCGATACAAAGCCTCTGCTGCTGGCCGCCGGAAAGTTCAAGAGCCGGTTTTTTCAACCTGTCTTTTACTTCATCCCATAAAAACGCTCTTTTCAAGCTCTCTTCCACTCTTTCGGCAATCATGGCTTTGTCTTTTATGTTTTGGATTTTTAACCCATAGGCGACATTGTCAAAAATAGAAAAAGGAAACGGGTTGGGCTTTTGGAAAACCATGCCAACTCTCCTTCTCAAGCTTACTTCGCTAATCAAAGGATCGTAAATATCAACACCATGAAATAATATTTCCCCTGTCAGCCTAGAATTGGGAATCAAATCATTCATCCGGTTCATTGACCGTAAAAAAGAGGACTTGCCGCACCCCGAAGGGCCGATAATCGCGGTAATTACATGAGGGGGTATGGCAACAGAAACACTTTTAACGGCTTGGAAATCATGATAGTAAATATTCAGATTTTTTATTTCAAAAATATATTTTTCCATATAATATCAGTTTTTACTTGTTATTTTTCCGGTCAAAATAATCTCTTAAAAAAACCGCCGACATATTCAAAAGAAGCGTAATGGAAATAAGAACGATAATTCCCGCAGCCGCATTTTGATGGAATAAAGCCTGAGGCCTGGAAATCCAATTAAAAATCTGGATGGGCAAGGCCGTAAAGGGAGATAAGATGTTTTCCGGTAAAAAAGCGATATAAGTAAGGGCTCCAATGGCAATAAGGGGGGCTGTTTCCCCGATGGCGCGCGAAAGGGCAAGAATAATTCCGGTAAGAATCCCGGGGAAAGACAGGGGAATAATAATCGTTTTGATCACTTGCGAACGTGTCGCCCCCAGAGCCAACGCGCCATCCTGCATGAAAGAAGGCACATTGCGTATTGCTTCCCGCGATGAAATAATAATAATCGGCAGAATAAGAAGCGCCAAGGTAAGGGCTCCGGCAATTAAACTCCGATCAAGGGACATAATTCTGACAAATAACGCCAAACCCAAAAGACCATAAATAATAGATGGTACTCCCGCCAATGTGCCTATGTTAATTTCCATAAGATGATTGAACCAATTTTTTTTAGCGTACTTTTCAAAGTAAATAGCAGCTCCAACACCCAAGGGAACCGCAATAATTCCGGTCAATATCATCAAATAAAGACTTCCGACCCAGGACGATAGAATCCCTGCCATTTGGGGATTGCGCGAAGGAAATTGGGTCAAAAATTGCCAATTAATCCTCAAAAATCCGTCATAGAAAATACTGGCCAGTAGCATAAAAAGCATGGCAATGGCAAAGCAAAAAAACAGCATCACCAAAATCAAAAAAACCGTGTTAGGTCCATTAGTTTGCAGGTTATATTTTTTAAGCGCGGCGAGAAAAAACATGGATATCAGTATTTTAAGGAATGGCGTAATTTTTGCGCGATAACATTAAAGATGAACGTGATAATAAACAGCACCGATGCCACCGCAAAAATACTCCGGTACGCCAAGGTCCCTACCGGCGTATCCCCCAAGCTTATTTGGACAATATAAGAAGTGATAGTCTGTATGGGAACTAACGGATTTAACGTAAAAGCGGGTTTCATGCCCGCTGCAATTGCCACCAACATGGTTTCGCCAATCGCCCTGGAAATTGCCAATATAAAGGCGGCAATAACCCCGGACATTGCGGCCGGCAATATAATCTTAAAGGCAACTTGGAAGCGGGAAGATCCCAGGGCATAAGCGGCCAGTTTCATTTCTTTTGGCACCGCGCCAAAAGCGTCATCGCTCAAAGAAACTACCATGGGCAAAATCATAATCCCCATGACAATTCCGGGCGAAATAGCATTGAACCCCGAAAGGGAAGGAATGACTTTTTGAAGAAAAGGAGTCACGGAAAGCAGGGCAAAATAACCATATACTATTGTCGGTATGCCCGCCAAAATTTCAAGCACCGGCTTTACTACCCGACGGATTTTGGCATTGGCGTATTCGTTCATGAATATTGCCATTAAAACCCCGGTCGGCATGGCAATAATCATTGCAATGCCGGCAACCAACAACGTACCGGTAATTAATGGCAATACACCAAAATGTTTGATGCTAAAAAGCGGCGTCCATTGGGTGCTGAGCATAAATTCAAACAAACTCACCTCTTTGAAAAAAAGGGTGGTTTCCCAAAATATAATGCCTATAATGCCCACGGTAATCAAAAGGGAAAATAGTCCGCAGAAACTAAAAATCAACTCAATAATTTTTTCTTTGATTTGAAAGATATGTTTATGCATACCAAATAATATAGACATCACATCCGTTAAATGGACTTAAGACCTAGAAAATTTGGCAAGGTTGCCTGTCTTGGAGATGAAAATTTTGTGAGGCATATCCGTAGATATGGCTCGCAAAATTTTCATTGAAAGGCAGGCAAGATTGGCAAATTAGCAGGTTCTTGGAGTCCATTTAACGGATGTGATGTCTATAGGCCGGATAATTATTTCTCTTCCACGGAAAACAACTGTTCCAGGGTTGCACCCTGAGATCCTGCTTTTTCAAAAACAGAACCTGTTATTTTTGCCTCAAAGCGCTTTCCGATAAGCTCATAAAATGACGTGGAAAAAGGAACATATCCCACCTCGCTTACCAGTTTCTGGGCATTAGAAGGGTGAAGATAAAAACCAATAAATTCAGACACCGCCGGTTGTTCAATCGCCTTAAGGTTGGCGTAAATGAAGATTGGCCGGCTCAAGGGACTATACGAACCATCATTAATGGTTTCTGGGTTGGGTAAAACGGCACCATCCATACTACCATCTTTACTAATAGGAATTAATTTTAATTTTTCCCTGTTTTCATGATAGTAGGCAAAGCCAAAAAACCCTAGCGATAAAGGATCTGACGAAATTCCCTGGACCAATACATTATCATCCTCGCTGGCGACAAAATCCCCCCGGCTCTCCCCTTCCTTGCCCACAATGGCTTCTGTAAAATAATCATAGGTTCCCGAATCTGCTCCCGCGCCATATAGATTAATCTTTTCATGCGGCCACCCGGAGCGTATTTGATCCCAATACAAAACGGCATCTTGGGCGCCAGGTTCCCACATTTTCTTCAATTCGGCAACCGTTAAATAATCCACCCAGGTATTTGAGGGGTGCACCATAACCGCCAATCCGTCAAAAGCAATCGGCAACTCAAGATATTCGATGTTGTTTTCCAGACAAAGCTGGATTTCGGCCTCTTTAATGGGGCGGGAAGCGTCGTTAATATGCGTTTCTCCCCGGCAAAATCTTTTAAATCCTCCTCCGGTTCCGGAAATTCCCACTACTACTTGGATATTATCGTGTTCTTTCTGAAATTCCTCGGCCATGGCTTCAGTAATCAAAAATACCGTACTGGAACCATCCACATCTACAATGCTTTTATTTTGGCCCGGAAAACTTGTTTTTTGCCATAAAAAAAAGCCGGCTACGACCAGAACAATAATCACTATTACCGCAATAATGAGTTTTTTCATGCTAAATATATTATTAATTATTTATTATATTAATGCGAATCTCGTTTGGCAATCGGAGTTAGTTGCGGCTGAATTTTACCGCCAGGTTTGGAAAAATGTTTAGGTCAAGATATGGACAAATTTGCCGCAACAAATTTTCCTATCTCCGTAGCTTGCCTACGCATAATACATTTTTACGAAGCTGGCGGGAAAATTATCCACAAATAACCCGCCAAAAGGCGAGGCTCGCCCCTCTTGGGCGGCCCGAAACTCTTTTATATTTTTGCCAAACGAGATTCGCATTATTATTGTACCATACAATATATTCTGGCAACAACCATATAGAATAAACATTATCACTTTGCACTCCAAGTCTTGCCGGATTTGCCAATCTTGGGCAGTTTTCACAAAAAATATGTTCGCCGTAGCTTCGGCTACGCCTCGCATATTTTTTGTTCCAAGCCGCCCAAGATTGCCAAACCTGAGGCGACTTTAGTGCAAAGTGATAATGTTTGTTCTATACGCATTAGACCTG
>Ga0209541_10003426_pt1 | contig 29133 bp, 33 predicted proteins | sample RifCSPlowO2_01_FD_184027 | JGI IMG/M metagenome (GOLD analysis project Ga0209541, IMG submission 184027) | Groundwater microbial communities from Rifle, Colorado - Rifle CSP2_plank lowO2_0.1 (SPAdes) (version 2) | ecosystem: Environmental > Aquatic > Deep subsurface > Groundwater | place... | reverse complement strand
TTTGAGCAAATAAATAACGCTATTAATGAAGCAAAAGCAATAACAGAAAAGCCGGTTATGATAATTGCATATACAATTCCTGGAAAAGGAGTAAAGGAATTTGAAAAAAAATATGAATGGCATGGTAAACCTCCGACTAGAGAGCAAGCTAATATGGCGATAAAAGAACTAAAATATAATCCGAATGCCTCGAATTAGAATCCGAATGCCCCAAATTTTGAATTATTCCGAATATTGTAATTTGGATAGATTCGTAATTTGGGGAATTAGGATATAATTTGTAGTATTCGGATTATGAGAATATTATGTTAGAAAAAACTTTGAACAAAAAAATATTTGATAGAGAGGTTGAAAAAAAATCTACTCGTCAGGGTTATGGCGAGGGTCTGTTAAAAGCAGGAGAAGAAAACAAAGAAGTTGTTGCCCTCTGTGCCGATTTAACTCATTCTACTTTTACACATTTGTTTGCAGATAAATTTCCAGAAAGATTTGTTCAGATGGGTGTTGCCGAACAAAATATGGCGAGTGTGGCGTCTGGTATGGCGAGAATGGGCAAGATTCCTTTTATTTCTTCTTATGCAATGTTTTCTCCTGGAAGGAATTGGGAACAAATAAGAACAACAATTTGTTATAATAATACAAATGTGAAAATTGTTGGGGCACACGCCGGGATTTCTGTTGGTCCGGATGGAGGAACTCATCAGGCAATAGAAGACATTGCTTTGACCAGAGTAATTCCCAGAATGACGGTAATTTATCCGTGCGATTATTTGGAAGCGAAAAAAGCTGTTTTGGAAATGGCAAAAACCGACGGTCCTACTTATATCAGACTGGCAAGAAATAATACACCTATTATTACGACAGAAAAAACTCCTTTTAAAATTGGAAAAGCACAAACTTTTTTTGAATCAAAAAAGAAACCAACAGTAGGAATTGTTGCGTCAGGACATCTTGTTTACGAAGCTTTGGTTGCGGGAAAGAAATTGGAAGAGCAGGGTATCGGTGTAAAAATCTTAAATCTTTCAACAATCAAACCATTGGACGAAAAAGCAATTATTGATTTAGCAAAAAATGTTAAAGGGATTGTTACGGTAGAGGAACATCAAAAGGCTGGAGGTATGGGTTCGGCGATTGCTGAATTGTTGTCACAAAAATATCCTACAAAAATTGAATTTGTTGCTATAAATGATGAGTTTGGACAATCGGGCGACCCTGATGAATTGATTAAATTCTATAAATTGGATTCAAATTCTATTATCAAAGCAGTTAAAAAAATAATCAAATAATATTATGCAAAAAATTTTTTTTATTGTTATCGTTTTGGCGATTTTTGCCGGCTTTTTATGGCAAGTTGGTTTGAAAATAAAAGACAATGAAATCATTGTGGAAAACGGTAATATTGAGGAACCATCAAAAGATTCTTTAAATTATAAAGATCTGGTTATTCTCGAAAGCCCCCTTCCAGAAGAAGTAATAACAAATCCCCTTGTAATAAAGGGCCAGGCAAGAGGAACTTGGTTTTTTGAAGCGAGTTTTCCTGTTATTTTAGCGGATTGGGACGGAAGAATAATTGCACAAGGTATTGCAACCGCCACAGATGATTGGATGACAGAAGAGTTTGTTCCTTTTACAGCCAGTTTGGAATTTGAAAATCCAGAAAATATAGGAGACTTTAGCCGAAGAGGAGCCTTGATTTTGAAGAAAGACAATCCTTCTGGATTGCCGGAACATGACGATGCTTTAGAGATTACTGTTTATTTTAAATAGTTTAAGGTTAGGGTTTAGCGTATAGCGTATAGGAGACAAATTTTGCCAAAGGCAAAATTTGTCTTTGCGAGTGAAACGAAGCAATCCATAATTAAAAAATTGAGAGGTCCGACCTCTCAATTTTTTTTGTTTAATTTATTTTTACAGGTCTGTAATTTTCCGGAGCCTCTTTTAAATATTTTTCAAGTTTCTCTCTGTTTAACAATCCTTCTTGTGCTCCTAGATATTGAACAACTGACATTGAATTAATCGGCCCCCACATTAGTGCTTCGTCAATTGATTTTCCTAATGCTAATGCCGATGTAAATGTTGATGAAAAAGAATCTCCTGCACCAGTTCTGTCAAAAGGAGGTTTTTCGTCCGGATACATCGGCATATGCCACATGTTATTTCCATCATATGAATAAGCCCCTCTTGGTCCGTCTGTTATAACAATAATTTTTGGTCCCAATTCTTGAACCATATTTAACAGATTTTTTATGTCAGAATTTTCGATATTTTTGTCGGCTGATATTAAAATCTTTTTTGCTTCTTCAACATTGCAGAAAAATAATTCCGATGCACTGTAAATTTCTTTCATTTTTTCATAGCCTAAATTTATTTGAAATGTTCCGGGTTGAAAAGCCATTTTTATTTCTGGATTGGCTTTTACATATTTTGCTATCTCTAATTGATAGGGAAGAGAATTTTCTGCCAGAGAGCTTAGGTAAACCCATTTTGGTTTCCCAATATTTGGAAACTCGTAATTAAAAGGAGCATGTTTTACCAAGATTGTTCTGTCTGATTTAAATGAGAGAACAAAGTGATAATTTGTTTTTTCATTTTTATTTTTTTTCACAAAATCAGTTATCACCCCATCTTTTTTTAATGAATTCAAACATTTTTTTCCGTTTTCATCATCACCGATATTTGTGACAATAGCAGATTTTAGTCCAAGTCTGGACGCAGAAACAGCGGCGTTTGGACTGTTTCCGACTGCTGAAATCTCGGTTGATTTTTTGTAGGGGATTTTGTCAGCAAAATTCATACAAATTTTTTCTTCTCCGTTGTTCGTATTTATTTCTGCCTCCATTAATTCAATAAAATTATCAACGACAATATCGCCAACGGCGATAAAATCTAAATCTTTATTTTTATTTAAACCAAACATGTAATCAGTATATAGTATATAGTTTTTAGTTTCTAGTGTTGGGGTTGGGGACTATGAGTAAACCAAGACTGTTTATTATTGTTGTTGTCTATTATTATTGCTTATAAATTTCACTTGCCACTCATCTTTGTATGATCTGAATTTTAACAAAATTACAAAATTTTCACGACCGTGAAAATTTTGTAATTGTCTGTTAGAATTATTGTTATAATTAGTGGTTGTGGGTGGCAATGTTAAATTGTATTGATTAAAATTTAAGTCGAATTATTTTTTTTAGATATTTTAAATAAATGGCAAATATAAATTTTCAAAAAATTATTTTAAATACTGTCGCTGTTGCTGGATTGATTAGTATCGTTGTTCTGGCCCCAAATGCTTTACAGGTTGCAAAGCAATTTTCTCCAAAAAAGAAAAAATGGATCAGAGAAACATATTATATGAATGATTCGATTGAAAATTTGTTAGAGAAGGGGTTGATAGAAAAGGTTAGAAAGGGTAATACTGAGTTTATTAAACTTACAAAAAAGGGCAGTGAGTTGAGTGCAAGATATGAGTTAGGTGATTTGGAAATAGAAAAACCTAAGAAATGGGATAAAAAATGGAGGGTAATAATTTTTGATGTTGAAGAAAAAAAGAGAAGGCTCCGGGATCTGCTCAGATTAAATTTAGACAGGTTAGGTTTTGTTAAATTACAAAATAGTGTCTGGGTTTTTCCTTATGAATGTGAAGAATTAATTTTCTTATTAAAAACGAAGTTTTTTATAGACAGCGATGTTTTGTATATGGAGGTTAATAGAATCGAAAACGAAAAATGGTTAAAAGAAGTTTTCGGCTTGAATTAACTTCGCCTAATAGAAGAATAGAGTATTGTTTTTGCGTTTGAGAGAATAATAATTGAAATTCAAAACAAAAAATTACAAAATTTTCACGGTCGTGAAAATTTTGTAATTTTTTGAAAATGCTTAAATTTTAAATTGACCCGAACCAGAATTGACCCGAATTTAATTAGTTTAAATGGACTTAAAGTGGACTTGATTTTGAATCTCTGGATTTGGTTGGGGTACTTGAAGATATTTTATTCTTGTGATAGTTTTGTCTTAGATTTGTTGTCACATATAAATATAAAGGAATAACAGGAGGGATTTATGCCGGAAGTAAGATTGACCGTGTCTAGAGAAATTTTTAATAAATTTTCAAAATCTCAACGGAAGGAATTTTCTGATGTTTTAAGATATTGTGTTTCTGCCGGTTTGAGTCTCTATCGATCAAAACCTTTTACAGAAAATAGCGTAGTTGTTCATTGGGATATACCCGAGGAATCTTACAACGAGGACGATCTTGTTGTTAAGATTGAATTTTCTGTTGGTGGAAATGGATTTAATCTTTCCTATGATCAATTAAAGGATATTGCATCAGTTATTCGTAGAAGTATTCATAGAAACTTATGTTTTAGCTTGTCATATGCCGTGTGGCTTCGTCCTCAACAAGATGGCGTGTGGATATTAAAGGAAAAATAATTTTCATATTGATTTGAAAAACCGCGTAGCATTTCGCGGTTTTTTTGTGTTAATATATATTATAATAAATAGTATGAATCCCGTTAGAGATGTCAGGTCAATTCTTTCGGGTATGTGATATATTGAAATAGTAAATTGTTCAAACAGATTTATAAGAAATATACGGAAGTCACGGAGATATATAAAAAGACGAATTTATTAGTAATAATTTAAAAAATAGAGAAGCCACTTTTTGTTAAAGATGACTTCCTATCTCTAACGGGATGAAAACTTTAAAACAAATTATAAAAGAAGCGGATGAGCAGAAAATCGCTATTGGTCATTTTAATATTTCTAATATAGAAGGTTTGTGGGGTATTTTTAATGGAGCAAAAGAATTGAATGTGCCTGTAATAATCGGGGCATCAGAAGGAGAGAGAAAATTTTTTGGAACCAGACAAGTTGTGGCTGTGGTAAAAAGTTTACGAGAAGAATTTGATTATCCAATATATTGCAATGCTGATCATTGTCATTCGTTTGAGAGTTTTAAAGAGGCAGTCGATGCCGGTTTCGATGCTGTTATTTATGACGGAGCAAAACTTTCTTTGGATGAAAATATAAAAGAGACAAAAAGATGTGTCGAATATGCAAGAAGCATAAATCCTGAAATAGTGGTGGAGGGAGAAACTGGTTATATCGGGGATTCTTCAAAATTGTTAGATGAAATTCCTGATGGTGTAGCATTGAATGAATCAATGACAAAACCAGAAGACGCAAAAAGATTTGTTGCAGAAACTGGGGTGGATTTGTTTTCTCCTGCGGTTGGAAATATTCACGGTATGCTAAAAGGGATGAATAACCCGCGGTTGGATATAGAAAGAATAAAGCAGATAAGGGAATCAGTTGGTGTTCCGTTGGTTTTGCATGGCGGATCGGGAATAGTGGATGAGGATTTTGTATCAGCCATTAAATCTGGCATAGCAATTGTCCATATAAATACCGAAATAAGAATTGCTTATAAAGAGGCTTCAAAACAGTCTTTTAATCAAAGTGGTGAAGAAGTTGCTCCTTACAAAATAATGAATCCTGTGGTTGACGCCATAAAAGAAATTGTGAAAGAAAGATTAAAATTATTTTGTAAGTAAAGCTTTTATTATTTGTATTAATGCACAATTATGTCACAGGTAGAATTTGAAGAATTTGATTTTAAACCATTTAATCGTTTGGACAATAGTTCAAAGATGGTTCGTTGTATAATTAAATTGTCTTGTGGATTAATTAAGGATAAAAAACAAGCAGAGTATCTTTTGGTAGCTTTTTCTTTTGCATTGATAGTTTTTTCTTTATTTTGTTTTGCAAATCTTTTTATAAGTCAATTAAGCACAAAATCACCCACCGGAGATTTTATAGAACAGGCCGGTTCTCCGTCAGAGATTTCGTTTTAATAAAGTATGTTTTTTAATAAAAATGATAAAGGTTTTACCTTGATAGAATTGCTAGTCGTTATTTCAATAATAGGGATTCTTTCGTCTTTTGTTTTTTCAAGTTTAAATGCTGCAAGAATAAAAGCAAATGACTCACAAAGAAAGTCTGAAATTGATCAGATCGGAATTGCTCTAAATTTGTATTTTGATAAATATGGAAATTGGATGCAAGCAGGAAGTGGTTGTGGTTATAGTGGTAATGGCAACGGTTGGTTTAATTATGTCGGGGGATCATATCCAAAATCAATGGGGCAGTGTTTGGTTGATTCTGATTTCTCCTCAGCAGAGATTATAGACCCTACTGAGGGAAAAACATCCACTCCCTCAACAGGATTTTCTTATATGAAATATTCGTGCGGAACTCCGACAAGGACACATGTTTATGCTAAACTGCAAGGAGTTCCTCAAAGCTCAACAGCTACTGATGGTACATGTTGCGCTTCATGTGATTCAAGTTATGGGATGAATTATTATATATTAGTCAAATAATGACTAAGCATTTATTTAATTTGCAATTTGTTAATAAATATGTAAAATAGTGTGGTATGTTAACACTTAATGTAGAAAAAAGAGATCCAAAGACAAAATTGGATGAGTTGAGAAAGAACGGTTTGATTCCGGCTGTTTTTTATGGAAGAGAAACAGAATCTACTCCTATTACCGTTTCCGCTAGTGATTTTAAGAGTGTTTGGAAAGAAGCCGGACATTCCTCACTAATAACTTTGAAAGGATTGAAAGGTGATAAGGATTCAATTATCCATGACATGGATATTGATCCTGTAAGTAGTCAAGTAAGACATATTGATTTTTATGTTGTTAAAAGCGGTCAGGTTATGGAGACAACAGTTCCTTTGGAATTCGTTGGAGAGTCTATCGCTGTAAAAAGTTTGGGAGGAGTTTTGATCAAGGTTTTGAGAGAGTTAAATATCAAAGTTTTACCAAAAGATTTGCCTCAACAAATCGAAGTAGATATTACTTCTTTGGCAGAAATTGATAGTCAAATTTGTATAAAAGATTTGAAGTTGCCAGCCGGTGTCATTGTAACAGATGAGCCTGACGAAGTGATTGTCGCTGTAAATAAACAAGAAGAAGAAACAGAGACAAGCGAACCAATGGACATCTCTTCTGTGGAAATAGCAAAGAAAGGTAAGAAAGAAGAAGAGTCTGCTGAATAAAGATTTTAAAAAAAGAGCCGTATTTGTTTTTAAACAAATACGGCTCTTTTTTCTTTTAACATCTTTTAGTATTTGGATAAAAAGGTTATAATTGCAAGGTAATGATAATTAGAAAAGAATCAATAATAGCGTTATCTTTGGTAGCGATTTTGTTTTTTCCTAGTCTGACAAAATCAGAGGTTACTTGTAGTATCAATCTAGACGGCAAGACAGACTCTGAATTGCAAATTGCTTTGAAAAAATGTGAAGAAGAGATTGCTGAACAGAATGCTTTGTTGCAACAAAAACAAAAAGAATCAGTAACCATAGAAAGGGACATCGCAATTTTGGACACAAAAATAATCAAAACTCAAACAGACATTAAAGCTAAAGATATAAAAATCAGACAGTTAAAATCTGGCATTGTTGATAAGCAGGAAACTATTTCAGAGTTAAATAAAAGGTCAGAAAGAATACTCGATTCAATTTCTGGCATCGTAAAGAAGACCAATGAGTTGGATGATTTTTCTGTCGTCGAAGCATTGTTGTCTCAGGAAAGTTTGTCAGAGTTTTTTGCAGACTTTGATGATTTTGATGTTCTGGAAAGCGAATTGCAAAACAATTTGGTTGCTATTAGACAAATAAAAGGTGAGACGATGACTGCTCAACAAATATTGGAAGAGCAACAAAGAAAAGAAACTGCTTTGAAGATCGCTCAGGAAGAGGAAAAAAGAAAAACTGAAACTTATAAAACTGAAAACAAGAAATTGTTAAGTGTTAACAGAGCCAAAGAAGCAGAATACAAAAAAACAATCGCTGAAAAAGAAAAAATTAAAAATGAAATCAGAAATAGAATATTCCGAACCGTCGGTGGTACTGAGATGCGTTTTGAAGAGGCTTTGCAGTTAATCAGACCTTATGAGGATGTTATTGGTGTTGAATCGGCTTTGGTTTTGGCGGTTTTGACACAAGAATCAGCAGTTGACGGTGTTATTGGAAGCAACCTGGGTAGATGTACTTATAGTCAAACAGCAAAGAATAGTGCTGGTACGGTTATGAGCAATACTCAAAAACCTTCTTTCTTGGCAATTATGGAAGAAATTGGAATGGATCCAGAGACTACACCTGTTTCCTGTCCTATTTATTCCGATGGTGCTTATGGAGGAGCGATGGGTCCTTCACAATTTATGCCAACTACATGGTGGAATATCGGAACTGACACTGGTTATAAAAAAAGAATCGCAAAAGTTTTGGGGATAAAGGCTCCTTCACCATTTGTTAATTTGGATGCATTCGTTGGAACCGCTTTGTATTTGAGTGATTCAAGATCTTCTTGTTCAAATAAATTTACTACTCAGTTTGAGATATGGAGTTGTTCAGCTGCCAGATACTATGCTGGTGGTAATTATGCAAAGCATATGTATTCAAAATATAGTTATGGATACAAGGTGGCAGAAAGAGCAATACAGTTCCAGAAAGATATAGACACATTAGATTTATAATTGAAATTATAAATCTAAATTCAAAATTCAAATCTCAAAAATCAAAATGACAATTCAAAATTTAAAAATAATGTTTTTGAAGAAGTCGGTCGTTCACACATTATGATGGATAAAGTGTTGTAATGTAATTTAAATTTTTGTGGTATATTTGTTATATGAAAGGAATCCAATTTGAAGAAGAAAAATATAATAGTATAAGAGACTCTCAATCATCAGGGTCTGATTTTATTACTAGAATTTTGTTGAAAACAGGTCTTTTTAATAATGCAGAAAAGGCAAGAAAGACAGCGATTTTTTTTGTTTTGCTGGTTGTTATTTTTTCCATATTTCTTTTTGTGAATTCTTTTAGTAGAGGGGGGTATGAAGAGACTACAGAAAATAGCGATTATTATGTTCCTGCAGAATAAATCAAAAAAAATAATTGAAAAACATAGTCAAGGCTTTACTTTAATAGAAGTTCTTTTTGTTATTGGAATCATCTCTATTTTATCAGCAGTCATTTTGACGAATTTGCATGATGCTAGGAGTTTTGGTAGAGATGCCAAGAGACTTATTGATATGAAAGAGATTCAAAATGCATTGGAATTTTATTATGACACCAACGGCAGATATCCAAGTTCTGATACAGACGGTTGTGGTGGGTGGGATGTCGGTAACCAGAGCTATCCTTTTATTAGAAACGGTCTTGTTGAATCAATGCCAAATCCTCCGGAAGATCCTGTCGCCACAGGTAATTGTAGCGGATATCGATATTATAGATATGGCGCTGGTTCCAGCGGATGCCCTGTATCAAAAGGGGCTTTCTATGTTTTAGGGGTCACTGATATGGAATCATCTGCAAGACCACACAGTCAAAGTATCGGTTGGAGTTGTCCCAGTAGAAATTGGCAAAATGAGATGGATTGGGTAACAGGGAGATTTGAAAAACAATAATTTGCTTAGAAATAGACTTTGTGATATAAATTACAGGTATTGAATAATATTGTTTATTTAATTCTGCGTTTATCTGCGTGTAATCTGCGTAGATCTGCGCTTTATTTGAACGAAGTGAAAAATAAAGATATGAAAAAAGATATTCATCCAAAATATAACTCAGAAGCGCAAGTAGTTTGTGCCTGTGGAAATAAATTTGCAATTGGATCTACTCAAGAAAAGATTGAGGTGGAAATTTGTAGTGCTTGCCATCCTTTTTACACAGGAAACGAAAAGGTTATGGATACAGCCGGAAGAGTTGATAAATTCAAAAAGAGAATGGAAGTGGCAAAGACAAAGAAAGCCAAAGATAAAAAATAAAAATAAAATCTCGCTAAATGCGAGATTTTATTTTGTCTGTACAGTGCTTATTTTATTGATCAATCCCGTTGAAATTTATGAGATTTAATGGGATTGGTTGTTTTTATAATTGAAAAAATGGATAAATAATTTATTTATCCAATTAATTAAATTAATTAATAATAAATTTTATTTTATTTTATTTTTTACTCCACAAAATCAACGGTCGTAGGATTTGTGGAGTGAACTTACTACAATCACAATTCGTCACAGTCACGATTTATTACAATCACAATCAGGTTATGATCAACCTGTGATAATTATAATAAATTGAATATTGATAAATTTATATTTGGATATGGATAATAATAGATGAATTGATATTTATTGTTATGTGAGTTATTCTTATTTTTATGGATTTATCAAAATATAAAGAAAACCAGAAAACAAGTTTTTTGTCCGGTGAATATGAAAGATTGGAAAAAGAAGAAAAAAGCATCGAAGAGATGCTTAATAATGATGTCTCTATGATGGATTTGGTTGAGGAAGAAAAAAATAATTTAAAATTGCAAAAAGAAGCAGTGTTAAAACAGATGAATGATATCCTTTTGCAGGAAGAAAAAGAAGATAAATTTCCTAACGAAATTATTTTAGAAGTTAGAGCAGGGGCTGGTGGCGACGAGGCTTCTTTGTTTGCGCAGAATTTGGCCGATATGTATGAAAAATATGCAGAAAAAAGAGGTTGGCAATTCAAGAAAGAAAGCGAATCTTTGGGAACAATTGGTGGTTATAAAGAAGTGGTTTTTGAAATCAGGGGATTGGATACTTACAAAGATCTTCGTTTTGAAAATGGCGTACACCGTGTTCAAAGAATCCCAGTTACCGAAAAACAAGGCCGAATTCACACCTCGACAGCTTCGGTGGTTATTTTGCCGATGAGAAAAAAAACAAAGTTTGTAATCGAGCCGACTGATATCGAGATGGAATTCTCAAGGTCTGGTGGTGCTGGTGGTCAAAATGTTAACAAAGTTGAGACCGCTGTTCGTTTGATTCACAAACCGACAGGTATTGATGTTCGTTGTACATCGGAAAGGAGTCAGCAAAAGAATAGAGAAAAAGCAATGAGTATTTTGATTGCAAAATTGGAACAGAGAAAAAATGAAGATGATATGGCAAGTATTTTGGAAGAAAGAAATCAGTTAGTGGGAAGGGGAGACCGTTCAGAAAAAATCAGAACTTATAATTTTCCACAGGACAGAATTACCGATCATAGAATAAAGAAATCGTGGTCAAATATAGAAGGAATTTTAAATGGGAATATTGAACCGATCATAGATGAGTTTAAAGATTTAGGATAATTTTTTGTTGCAATAACCACTGATTTTTGTTAGTATCTCTGGGTATGCGGGTTCTGTCAAAGACAACCCTTTCTCTATAAATATAGAGTCAGCCAATACTTGTTGGCGTGTGGGTAGGTTTTTGATATGCGAGTGCAGCAAGAATCCAAATTATTTAATAGATAAACAAAACAATTAAATGGATAAAATAATTGAAAAAATGTTCAGCGTGGGTGCTCATTTTGGGTACTCAAAGACAAAAAGACACCCTTCTGTAAAGAAGTTTATTTTTGGTGCAAAAAATAAAGTAGAAATTTTTGATTTAGAAAAGACAGTTAAATCGTTGGAAGACGCAAAAACTTTTGCCAAAGATTTGGCTGCCTCAGGAAAACAAATTCTTTTTGTATCAAGTAAAATGGAAGCAAAAGAAACAATTGAAAACGGAGCATCGTCTGTTGCAGCACCTTTTGTTGCTGGTAGATGGATCGGCGGTACCTTGACCAATTCTACAGAAATCAGAAAGAGAGTGACAAAGTTTTTGAAGTTGGAAAGTGATAAAGAAAAAGGTCTTTTGGCTAAATATACAAAAAAAGAGAGATTGCTTATCGATAGAGAAATTGATAAGTTGTCCAGAAAGTTTTCTGGATTAACAAGCATGGAAGGAATGCCAGGAGCTTTGTTTGTCGTTGATCCTAAAAAAGAAGAAATCGCAGTTAAAGAAGCAATTGAGATTGGTATCCCTGTCATCGCTGTTGCCAATTCTGATTGTAATATAAAAAATATAAAATATCCTATTGCAGCTAATGATTCAGCAATGGCAAGTATCAAGTTTTTTACCGATGAAATCGTCGAAGCGTATGGCGAGGGTAAAAAATCTGCTCCTAAAAAAGAAGTAGTTAAAAGAGAATTTAGCAGAAGATAAATTATTAAATAAATATAATCCGAATACTACAAATTATATCCGAATGCCCCAAATAATTACGAATACGAATTATAAGTGATAAAATTCGGATGATTCGGTAATTCGGGGAATTAGGATTTAATTCGGGTCATTAGGATTATATGGGAAAATATTATGGTTACTATAGATCAAATCAAAGAATTAAGAGAAAAGACCGGAATCTCAATCGGTCAGTGTAAAAAGGCTTTGGAAGAAGCGGGTGGTGATATGGAAAAGGCCGTTGTTATTCTAAGCAAAAAAGGAGGAGATTTTGCCGCCAAAAAATCAGAAAGAACTTTGAAGTCTGGAGCCATTGCTTCTTATATTCACAACAGTGGAAAAGTTGGAGCAATGGTTGAGCTTTTGTGTGAGACTGATTTCGTCGCAAAGAATGAAGAATTTACAAAGTTGGCTTATGATATTGCTATGCAAATTGCCGCCACAAATCCTACCTTTACAAGAAAAGAAGACATAACTGATGCTGACAGACAAAAAGCAATTGCTGTTTTTGAAGAAGAAGTAAAAGACAAGCCTGCTGAAATGAGAGAAAAGATTTTGGAAGGTAAGATCACTTCTTATTTTAAAGACAAGGTTTTGGTAGAACAAGATTTTATTAAAAATCCAGAAGTTACTATTACAAAACTTATCGAAGGAGCCATTCACAAATTTGGAGAAAGAATGGAAGTTGGCAAGTTTGTTAGATTTGAAGTCTAGTATATAATTATACTTACTATGGTATTCACTTTATTATTCATAGTTTCTTTTGTTCTCATTGTCTTTTTATTTTCACTAAAAGCTTTTGAAATGAAAACTGGGAAAGTTTTTATTTCAAAAGAGACTTTGAATAAAAGCGATGGGGGAATAAAATATATTTTTGGACGCATTTTCGATTATTACAATCGAGCTTCTGATGTTGTTGCTGAAATACCCGGTGTTTATGATGATTTTAAAGTAGTCTCAAAAATTCGTTACAGAAAAACAAGAGACAAAATTGCTTTTAAGGTTATTCACGCTTTGAATATAAACAATATTAGAGATATAGATAAAAATAAGGGATCGGTATCCTTGTTTCTTAGAAGTATTTCAGAGGACAAAGAAGCAAAAAAGAAGTTGTAATTTTTAAAGAATAATATATAATCTTTTCGATAGTTAGTGGTTAAAAAAATTTGCTTTGCAAATTTTTTTATTCTAAAAACTATTAACTAAAGACTAAAAACTAAATACGCCACCTTAGCTCAGTCGGTAGAGCAATAGTTTTGTAAACTATAGGTCGTCAGTTCGATTCTGACAGGTGGCTCAAAAATAAACTCTATTTTGTCACATTGCTCTAACGACTGAGCGTTGCTCAGTGGGATTAAAAACAAACTACTTTGTTTTTAATCCGGTTTTTGCGAAGCAAAAAATTTCCGTTATGAGCCGTCAGGCGAATAGGAAATATGAGAATCATATAATTCCATCGCTCGGATGTCGTAAAAATAAATTTTTACACATCCTCGCTCGAAATTATAGGTGAGAGAGCAATAGTTTTGTAAACTATAGGTCGTCAGTTCGATTCTGACAGGTGGCTCAAAAATAATTCAAAAATCAAATCTCAAAAGTCAAAATGACAATTGAAAATTGAAAAATCAACAAAAAAAATCCCGTTGGGATTTTTTTTGGTTTTATAAAAATTAGTGAGTTAATTATTACACGGGATTGTTGCAGACTTTTTAAGGTATAAAATGAATTGTTAAGAACCTTAAAAAGTTTTCGCGAGCTTATCGTCCGTCTTTGCGAGTAATGGAGCGGAGCGGAATGGCGAAGCAATCCAAAACGAAGATATTTGGGGGTTTTTACTTTTACGGATTAATGACGCCACTTTTTCTTGTTTTTCATCACATGAATTCTTAAAAGGATTTTTTTTGTTGACTTTTTTGTTTGATTGGTTAAAAATGGTTAGGAAACCGGCTTTGTTGATCAAAGCCACTGTACCTTAAAATCTTGCTTTGTTGATCAAAGTGAGAAAAATGGAGGATGCCATGACAAACATTGAGTGTGAAGATCCAAAAGAAACAGAGAGAAGGGAAAAAGAAACGGGTTTATTATCTTTGATTAGTTCTTATGGCTGGGTATTACATCACCCGATTTTACTTTCTGTGGTAGAGGACGCTCCATCTCCTAAGTCTGCCGATAATTACATTATGACGCAATTTAGTGGGTGTAATACGGGCAGGAACACATTGGCACAGGCGGTTAGAAATGCCGTAAGAATAAAAGAGAAGGTTGAAAAAGGTGTCTGGGCAGAATTGCTCAAAAAAGAAAAAAATGCTCGTCTGTCAGATCTGTTTTGTTTTGATCGTGGGAAACCTGTCGATATAGAAATGGGTGGGCAACAGATTACTTTTTCTACGGACATAAAATTTTCAGAGAAGACAATAGCTTGTTCTTACTGGCCACTGTTCTTAAGAGAGTTTTCTCGCGAAAGCGATGATTACAAAGAGACCAGTGTTGATTGCCCTGGTGATAATTTTGTTTTTAGAGATGTCGACGAATTGGGAGAATCTTTTTGGAATGATCGTTCATTTAAAAGGGAAGTATCATCCAAAAATTATAAAATTGAAACCTTTAATGAGAGAAGAGAATTTCCTCTCCCAAAGTGTGCTTTCTATCAGATTTTTATCAAGGACAAATTTATCCTCAAAAGTCAGATCGTAAAAGTTAAACCAAAGAAAGGAGAGACTTATCATCGTTTTTATAAAATTGTTTCTATTTATAACAAGGATTGTTATGGAGGCTTATGCGAATCTATCGATATTTCCTATCCCATTGATTCATTCAATAATAGTGAAGAGGGTCTTCTTATTTTCAGTAAAGAATGGAATCCCGTAGATGGCAGAAATAACGGCCAGCTCTATGTTTTGTTGAGATTGAATTTTTTATTCGGAAAGGATTTTCTTCTTCGGCCTAAAGGAAATAGCTTTGGTGGAGAAAACGATTTCCTAAACTATATCAGCATCAGAAGCAAACTGTGCCAAGAGAATCTTTTGTTCCAGTCGATGTCTCCGGCTCCGAGTTGCGAGGTTGTCGGACGGGCTGTTTCCAGACTATACGAAGACTTTCTTTGTGCATGGAATTTTTACACAAAAAACAAGATCAGTCTGTGTGGTATTTTAGATCAAGGACTGCTTAAAAATCCTCCCGATAATTTGCTCGATTTTTTCACAGGGAAAAAAAGATAATGCAAGGGGTCGCTTCGTGCGACCCCTTTAAAATTGTTTATTTTCAACACTTGCTCGGTTTTATATTACCTGTTATTATCATATCAGCAGTAATTTAGTCGATTACCTGCACGATTAGAAGTTTTATTGAAATTAAGAATGGAAAGAGATCAAGAATTTTTGGAGTTTGTAGTAAAGTCCCTTGTTGACGATTCTTCAGCCGTTAAGGTTAATAGAAAGGTTGACGAAATGGGAGTTCTTATGACTCTAGATGTTGCCCCAGCAGATATGGGTAAAATTATCGGAAGAAGTGGCAACACTGCTAAAGCTATCAGAACACTTTTGAGAGTTGTTGGTATGAAGAATAACGCCCGCGTTAATCTAAAAATCAATGAACCAGAAGGTGGAATGAGATCAGCTCCAAATATGGTTAGAGCTGCCGACAGCGCAAGCGTCGAAGAAGCACTCGAAGACCTAAAGATGTAATTTAAAAACAAAAACAAACGACGAAAGTCGTTTGTTTTTGTTTTACCTTTATAGACTTTCGACTTTATAGATTTTATACTATTTCTATGACTTTTCACATAATTACATTATTTCCTAATTCTTTTGATTCATATATAAATGAGTCTATTATTGCTCGTGCCATAAAATCAAAAAAAATAAAAATAAAATTTTATAATCCAAGAGATTTCGCTGATAACAAGAGGCAAGTAGATGACAAACCGTACGGAGGAGGTCCTGGAATGGTTATCAAGGCCGAGCCTGTAATAAAAGCGATCCAAAAAGCAAAAGGAAAAGATGTAAAGTCGAAAATAATTTTTCTTTCTCCTTCGGGCAAGCAATTTGATAATGCTTACGCTAAAAAATTGGTAAAGTCTTGTAAAAATATAATTATTATTGCGGGACATTACGAGGGGATTGATGCACGAATAAAAAAAGTATTCAAAACAGACGATGTCACAATTGGTCCTTATGTTTTGACTGGCGGTGAATTACCAGCAATGTTAATGATCGATGTAATTGCGAGACAAATCGATGGGGTCTTGGGAGACAAAGATTCATTGGAGGAAAACAGGAATGCTTCGCCAGAAGTTTACACTCGTCCGGAAATTTTTAAATATAAAAATAAAAATTATAAAGTGCCAAAAGTTTTGTTGTCAGGGAATCATGCCGAGATTGAAAAATGGAGAAAGGGGAAGAGTTTGTAAAGTTGAAAGTTTATAAAGTTTATAAAGTTTGCAAGATCCGTAAACTATTAACTACCAGTGCGCTGATTATTTGTTATAATTTGTTCATGGTACACAAATTAAAAATTGCTGTTTTGCGAGGCGGTCCTGGATATGAATATGAATCCTCTATGAAAATGGGATCATATATTTTGAAAAATTTATCAAACAACAAATATGTTGTTTATGATGTGTCTATTTCACGAGACGGTGATTGGTTTTTGAACGGAATCGTTGTTAGGCCGGAAAAAATATTGATGAGAATTGACCTTGTCTTTAATGCAGTGAAGGGTAATTATGCAAAAGGCAGATTGCAAAAAATGCTAGATGATTTTGCTGTTCCTTATACAGGATCTGGCGCATTGTCTTCTGCTATTTCTACCAATAAATTTTTGGCAAAGAAAATTTTTGAAAAAAATGGAATGAAAACTCCATACCACTCACTGTTGAGAAAAGAAAATTATAATAGAGCGTTGGTACATAAAATTTTCAGAGAAATCCCGGCTCCCTTTATTGTGAAACCAGTTGATAGCGATATTTCTTTTGGAGTGGATATGGCATATACATTGGAAGAACTAATACATCTGATCGAGGGTAATTTGGAGATGTCAGACGCTGTTTTGGTTGAAGAATATATTAGAGGAAAAGAAATCGTTTGTGGAGTAATAAAGGATTTTAGGGGAATAACCCACTATACTTTTTTGCCAACAGAGATAAAAAGAAACAAGCCTTTTTTATGTAATCTTTCGAAACTCAATAATGATTTTGATTTATTGATACCGACAGAACTAGACACAGATAAGAAAAATAGGATTAAACAACTTGCAATAGATGCTCATGAATCTTTGGACCTAGGTGACTATTCTCACTCGGATTTTATTGTTTCTAATCGGGGAGATATTTATTTGCTGGAAACTAATATTATTCCTGATATTCAAGAAGGATCGGTTTTGGAAAAGATGCTGGAAGCTTCTGGTTCAAGTCTTTCAGAACTTATTGAGCACTTAGTTCAGATTACTAGACGCTATTAGAGCGTTAAAATTTGATTACTTTTTTCCAATGAGTTATCATAGAGTTAATGAATCCCGTTAGAGATACTAGGTTAATTCTTTCGGGTGTGTGATATATTGAAATAGTAAATTGCTTAGACAGATTTATAAGAAATATACGGAAGTCACGGAGATATATAACAAGACGAATTTATTAGTAATAATTTAAAAATAGAGAAGTCATTTTTTGTTAAAGATGACTTCCTATCTCTAACGGGATGAATCCCGTTAGAGATAGCGTGGAGAAAAATTTATAAAATATTTTAATTTAACAAGCAGCTTGTTACTCTTAGGGACTTGTCCCGTTAGAAGTAGCTCTGCTACTTCTAACGGGATGAATATAGAACAATTAACAAAAGCACAAATCGTCTTACTAACTCTACTAGTTAGCTTTGTTACCTCTATTGCCACGGGCATTGTCACAGTCACTTTAATGGATCAGGCCCCTCCTGCAATTACTCAGACTATTAATAGGGTTGTTACTCAAACAGTTGAAAAGGTTGTTCCGATGACAAATCAAATTGCTTCGACCAACAAAGAAGTTGTTTATGTTAAAGAACAAAATTTGGTCGCCGAGATAATTGATAAGACAAATAGTGTTTTTGGAAAAATTTATTCTGTTAGTGATAAAGGAGAAACATTTGTTGGATATGGTGTGTTTGTTGACAAGGAGGGGATATTAGTCGCGAGCGGTCTAAGTCTTGTGGGTGGTGAAAATTATGCCGTTTACGTTGGAGAAAAAAGATTTGATCTGTCTCAGATTGGAACGAATAATAAAAAACAGGTTGTTTATTTGAAAGCGATTGATAAAGATGGAGGAATTTTAAAAACTGTCTTCAAGGAAGCTTCTATAGTAAATCCAGATTCATTAAAATTAGGTCAATCAGTTATTGTTTTGGGGGGTGTAGAAAATACGGAAGTTTTGATGGGGATTATTTCAGGGTTTGTTAAGGACAAGGGAAATGATTCAATGGCGTCAGCAAGTTCAACCGAAATTATTTCAGCAAGTTTGCATGTTTTGGATATCAAAACAAATATTGCCCCTGCAAGTATTTTGACAGGTGCACCGCTGGTTAATTTAAATGGAGAAGTTATCGGAATTAGCGTTGATGCTGGAACGGGGTCATTTGTTCCATTGAATTTTGTTAATTTTGACATCAAAAATCTATCCGTCTAACTGGTTGACTAACTCACCAAATATATTATATTGTAAGACTATCTTTTTTTTGATTTGTTCAATATATTCAGTCTAATTTTTAATTTTGATAAACGATGTAGAGCGAGTGTAATCTGAAAAAAGTAACGCAGTGGATTTTTTCAGATTACCGAGCCGAGGAGTTTATATAAGACAAAGTGCTTTTAGATTTTAATTTTAAATTTTTATGATGCCACCACTAAATCATTTAACAACAAAGGCCAAAGAGGCAATAAAAAAAGCTCATGAGCTTGCTATTGAGCGTGGTCAAAATCATGTTGGCCCGATTCATTTATTTACTGCTTTGATGTTGCAGGAGGAAAGCATTGTTATTTCCGTCTTGGAAAGATTGGGAATTGATACTATTCTTCTAACCGATTCTTTGTTTGAAATGCTAGAAGACCCTGAAAGAGGGTCAACTCTTAATCCTTCATATCAAATTTATTTAACTCCTGAATTGGCGACAGTATTGGAACAATCAACGAGTGTGGCATCGTCAATGGGGGATGAGTTTATTTCAACTGAACACTTTTTAATTTCTCTCTTGGACGCTCCTGGAAATACTAGAGAATTGATTTCTCGTTTCAAAATTGATAAAGAGGCAGTAGGAGAAATAATTCACGAAGTAAGAGAGGGAAAAATTTCTGATATAAAACAACCAAACAAATTTAAAACACTAATTAAATATACAAGAAATTTGACTCAGTTAGCGATGGATAACAAACTGGACCCTGTTATTGGACGAGATGCCGAAATTAGAAGAATCATTCAGATACTTTCTAGACGAACAAAAAATAATCCAATTTTGATAGGAGAGGCGGGAGTAGGAAAAACTGCAATTGTCGAGGGTCTGGCTTTGCGGATTGTTCAGGGTGATGCTCCAGAATCATTAAAAGGCAAAGAATTGCTTTCTCTTGATTTGGGTTTGTTGGTTGCTGGAACAAAATACAGAGGAGAGTTCGAGGACAGGTTGAAAGCAATAATGAAAGAAGTAGAAAAATCAAATGGAAAAGTAATTTTGTTTATCGATGAAATTCACACTATTGTCGGAGCGGGTGCCTCGGAAGGGTCAATGGATGCTTCTAATATGATAAAGCCTGCTTTGGCTCGTGGTGAATTGAGAGCAGTCGGAGCAACAACGCTGAAAGAATACCAAAAGTATATTGAAAAAGACCCTGCATTGACCAGAAGATTTCAGCCTGTGATGGTAAACGAACCGTCTCTTGATGATGCAAAAGCAATTCTTCGAGGGTTGAAAGAAAAATATGAACTTTATCACGGAGTGAAAATAACCGATGACGCGATTGTTTCGGCGGTTGATTTATCCAGTCGATATATTACCGACAGATTTTTGCCTGACAAGGCTGTCGATTTAATCGACGAAGCTGCTTCGTCATTAAAAATTTCTTTGGAAAACAAACCCCCTGTTCTGGAAGATGCTCATAGAAAGATAATGCGTCTTGAAATTGAAAAACAGGCACTAACAAAAGAGAAAGGAGCAAAGAAAAATGATTTGAGAGTAAAAGAAATCGATATGGAAATTGCAGAATTGCAGGAAAAGACATCTGAATTGGAACTCAAATGGAAAAATGAAAGGGATGCTCTTTCCGGTATTAAATTAATAAAAGCCGAATTGGAAAAAGCAAGAATCGAGGCGGAGCAAGCCGAGGCTGTTGCTGATTTGTCAAAAGCTGCAGAGATTCGTTATGTAAAAATTCCTCAGTTGGAAAAAGAACTTGATAACAACACAAGCAAATTAAAAAAACTTCAAAAATCACGAAGAATTTTAAACGAAGAAATCACCGGAAATGAAATCGCAGAGATCGTTAGCCGTTGGTCCGGTGTTCCTGTTACCAGAATGTTGGAAGAAGAGGTTCAAAAACTAAACAGAATAGAAGAAGATTTAGGAAAGGGTGTAATTGGTCAGGATGACGCAATCAAAAAAGTGTCCAATGCTATAAAAAGATCAAGGGTGGGAATTGCGGATCCTAATAGGCCAATCGGTTCTTTTATGTTTCTTGGTCCAACCGGTGTTGGAAAAACAGAACTTACCAAAAAACTGGCAGGATTTTTGTTTGATGATGAAGATGCTTTGATTCGTGTTGATATGTCGGAATTGATGGAAAAACATTCCGTTTCAAAATTGATTGGATCTCCTCCAGGATATGTTGGTCATGAAGAAGGAGGTAATTTGACCGAGGCTGTTCGTCACAGACCATATTCTATTGTTTTGTTTGATGAAATAGAAAAAGCTCATCCAGAAGTGTTTAATATTCTTTTGCAGGTACTTGATAACGGAACTTTAACTGATGCAAAGGGGAGAAAAGTAAATTTCAAAAACGCTGTCATTATTATGACATCGAATATTGGGTCACAGTTTATCGACAAGATGGAAACAATCGGTTTTGGACAAAACAAAAGCGATGTCGAAAATTATCGTGACGCAAAAGACAATGTTCAAAAAGCATTAAGGGAACATTTTCGTCCAGAATTTATCAATCGTCTGGATGAAATAATTATCTTTGATGTTTTGTCGCCGGAAGCAATTAAAGAGATTGTTAATATTCAGGTTGGTTTGGTAAAAAAGAGACTTGCCGATAAAGATGTTACATTTGAAATTTCAGACAAAGCGTTGTTGTATCTTTCAAAAGAAGGTTACAATCCTCAGTATGGAGCAAGGCCATTGAAACGATTAATTCAAAATAAAGTTTTGACGCCGATTGCGTCATCAATGATTGAAAATAATATGATGTCTGGCGGTGTAGTAAAGGTAGACGAAAAAAATGGGGAATTTATCTTTGATGTGAAAAAGAAAACAAGTCAAAGGTCTATAAAATCAACAAAATCGAAAGAGAAAGTTAAATAAATATAAAAAACAAACACTGCAGAGGTTAAACCTCTGCAGTGTTTGTTTTTTATATTGATATTTGGTATCTTTATGCACAGGTTTGTTTAGATTAATGAATCATCCATACTCACTCAAAATTGTGACGGCCGTCAGAATTTTGAGTATGTATGATTTTTTGAGATTAAAAAATTTGTGGAGAAAATATGCACCCATTGGGAATTGATTACGAGGATTATTTGACAGCATTGGCAATTAATAAAATTCAGGACATAAAAGAAAAAACAATTCAGGTTGTTAAATGGGAAAAAGAAACCGGTAATGAATTTCCTTGGGTTTTCCCGCGTTTTGATTTACCTCGTCCGTCTGACGAGAGGGAATTGATGGAAGTATTGAGTGGCAGTAATTTTCTCAAGTAAAAAACGGGGGAAACCCCGTTTTTATTTTGCAAAAAATTGTTTTTAGTTTATAATCAGACCCATACTAAATGCGTCGGTACTCAAGTGGATAAAAAGCGTTTAAGCTTTTTATCCGGTTCCGAGCGAAGCGAGGAAGTCGTCTAAGTGAGTCCGTAGGACGAGCAGACGACAGGAGGACAACAGGGCAGACCGTAAGTCTGCCCGAGAGAAAATTTCTTGCATAATTTACAATAGAATATAGACCGAAATAAATGCGTCGGTACTCAAGTGGTCAACGAGGGCAGACTGTAAATCTGCTGGCTTAGCCTTCGCAGGTTCGAATCCTGCCCGGCGCACAGAAAATAAAAAATATTCAATATTGAATTAATACTTGGATTTGTAAAAAAATAATCAAAACAAAAAGCCCTTGCGGGCTTTTATTGCTGGTCTTTTTCTTTTTTATACCTCAGTGAATTTATCAAAATACTCCACCAAGGCTCGCGTTCTTTTTTGATCGAGTTTAAAATAACATTTCCCCTAAACATATTTTTATCTCTTCTTGCAGAGACTTTTTTATTCGACATCAATATTCCTCCATCAAAGAATTTAACTAATCTTTTATTAGATTAACAAATAAAAAAATATTTTTCAAATTATTTTTTAAAAAATAGATATCTTAAAATTTACGCGGTCGCGTAAATTTTAAGATAAGATCTTCGATTTTATATTTGTAAGAAATTTAAAATTTTCAAAAAATATTTTTTAAATTTTAAAATAAAAAATAAAAAAATTTTTTTTAAAAAAAATTTTTAAAATAATTATCCCCACTTTTTTCAAAAAAATATTTTTTTAAATTTTAAAAGTTGTATAATTAATGTAAGGAAAAAATTTTTAAATTCATTTTCAAAAATATTTTCAAAAAAATATTTTGGAAATGAGTTTAACAGTTAGGTCGAATTTTTATAAATTTAATCTAAATTAAAATAATATGCCTACAAAGAAAAAAGCAACAAAGAAGAAGGTTGTAAAGAAAGTTGCAAAGAAGAAAGTTGCTAAAAAAGTAACAAAGAAGGCTGCTCCAAAAAAGAAAGCAGTTAAGAAAGCAGTTAAGAAAGTTGCAAAGAAGAAGACAACAAAAAGAAAATAATTTTTCTTGATGTTCAAACAAAAACTCTCCGCCGTTTAGCGGAGAGTTTTTGTTTTGTTGTTTTAAGCTTTCTATTTACATAATAATTTTAAATATATATTATGGTGGCAATGATTAACAAAGGAAAAAAAGTTTTTGTTGGTTTGTCAGGCGGGGTAGACTCGTCTGTTTCTGCTGCTTTATTAAAGGACCAAGGCTACGATGTAACCGGTGTCTTTATTAAAGTTTGGCAACCAGAATTCGTAAAATGTGATTGGCGAGAAGACAGATTGGACGCGATGAGAGTCTGTTCTTTCCTAGATATTCCTTTTTTGGATTTGGATTTGGAAAAAGAATACAAGAAGGAAGTTTTTGATTATATGATTGATGAATATGAGAATGGCAGGACACCTAATCCGGATGTAATGTGTAACAAATCAATCAAGTTCGGCGGATTTTTAAAGTTTGCTTTGGAGAATGGTGCAGATTATGTTGCGACGGGACATTATTCTCAAATTCAAAATTCAAATCTCAAAATGCAAAATGAGAATTTAAAATTTAAAAATGAAGAAAAAATAAAATTATTGGCTGGTATGGATAAGAATAAAGACCAGAGTTATTTTCTTTGGACATTGGGACAGGAACAATTAAAACATATTTTATTTCCAGTGGGACATTTGGAAAAACCAGAGGTCAGGAAATTGGCAGAAAAATTTGGCCTGCTTACGGCAGAAAAAAAAGACAGTCAGGGACTTTGTTTCGTTGGTATGGTGGAAATGAAAGATTTTCTGAAGAGATTTCTTCCGGAAAAAAGAGGAGATGTTTTGAACGAGAATGGTAGTGTAATTGGTTATCACGACGGAGCCTATTATTATACTTTTGGACAAAGGCATGGTTTTATAATTACAAAAAAGACGCCTGACGACAAACCATATTTTGTTGTCTCTAAAGATGTGGGAAAGAACACAATCACAGTTTCTGACAAATTTAATGAAAAAGAAAATTTTGATAAGAAAGAAATCAATATCCAAAATGTAAATTGGGTTTCCGGACAAGAGCCAAATTTTGACAGAGAATATGAGGCTAGAATACGATACAGGCAAGAACTCCAATCTTGCAAAATCTCCAGAAGCCTTGCTTCTGGAGATTTGAAGGTTGTTTTTGAGAATTCGCAAAAAGCGGTTTCTCCTGGGCAATCTGTTGTTTTTTATGATGACGAGGTTTGTATTGGCGGGGGAATAATAGATTAGTTGGTAGTGGGTAGTTAGTAGAAAATATATAAAGATAAAATTCCTGCGGTTTTCTGATTGCTTGAAAGTATTTTCTGTAATAATATTAAACAGGAGAAGTGATTTGTAAATTTCCATGAATTTTATAATTCAGAATAATTTAGGAGGAGGGGAACAATGTATGGGAATTGAAAAATTTCGTCTTGATTATGGATGTAGTGTCTGTCCAGATAGAGAAAAGAACCTCAAAAAATGTTCACAGCTTAAAGATGACAAACGTTGTCTTTTGTATACGAACATCTCAGTTGTTCTCCACAATTTGGACAAAGCAAGAAGACCTAGTTTTTACGAGCAAGGGTTGATAACAATTGCTTTAAATGCGGGGCGAGTTTAATACTCGCCTTTTTTTATGATATAATTTTTGTCATATGCAGGATGTATACATAGTAAAACTAAATGGAGAGAAAGAACTTTTTGATGTTTCCAAGCTCAAATATTCATTAAGAAGAGCCGGAGCAGATGAGAAAACTATTCAGGACATTGCCTTGAAAGTAACAGGCGAATTAACTGATGGAATTTCAACCACAAAAATTTATAAAAAAGCATTTTCTCTTTTAAAAAAGAAAGATAAAGTAATTGCAAGCAGATATTCTGTGCGCAGAGCAATTGAAGATCTTGGCCCGAATGGATTCCCTTTTGAAGATTTTATTGGGGAAATTTTTAGAGCAAAAGGTTATCAAGTCGAAGTGGGGCAGACCGTTAATGGCAAGTGCGTCATTCATGAAATGGATGTTATTGCCCATAACGATAAAGAAATTATTATTGGTGAAATAAAGTTCCATAATGATACCGCGTTAAAATCTGATTTGAAAGTTGCTCTTTATGTAAAGGCGCGTTTGGATGATATAGAAGAAGGTGATTTTTATAATCGTTTTGGTAAAGGAAAAGAAGTTAAGCGTTATTTGATAACAAATACAAAATTTAGCGGGCGAGCGATTCAGTATGGAAATTGTGCCGGCCTTAACATGATTGGTTGGAATTACCCATCTCAGGGAAATCTTCAAGATTTGGTTGAAGAAACAAAAGTCCACCCACTAACCTGTTTAACTTCTTTGACAAAAAAAGAAAAACAAGAATTTCTTAATCAGGGAATTGTGTTATGTCGAGAGATTATTGGTGGAGGAGAAAATATTTTGGGATCCATTGGAGTTTCTGGACAAAGAGTGAAAAAAATTATGGATGAGGCAAAAAATATTTGTAAATAACATAAATTATTAAAATAATTTAAAAAGCATTTAGTGTGTGGGGTAGAGGATAAATCCTAAACCTGCCTGCCGGCAGGCAGGTCCTAAATCTTGAATCTTAAATATATGAGTTACGATTTTTCAAAATTTAAAAAAGAACTTTCGGAGATAGAAAGTTGGTTATCAAAAGAATATACAACCATCAGAACTGGTATGGCGTCTCCGGCGCTTCTTGATGGTGTCAAAGTAGAAAGCTACGGATCATTAATGCCTATTAACCAGTTGGCAACAGTGGGTACAGAAGATGCCCGTACATTAAGGATTTCTCCTTGGGACAAATCTCAGGTTAGAGGGATGGAAAAAGCAATCAACGATGCCAATTTAGGAGTATCGGTTGTTTCTGACAGTATTGGTATTCGTGTTATTTTCCCAGAATTAACTTCAGAGAGAAGAGTTTTGTTGATAAAATCAGCAAAAGAAAAATTGGAAAAAGCCAGAGTTTCTTTGAGAGGTGAAAGAGAAAAAGAGTGGGAAGATATTCAAAAGAGAGAAAAAGATGGCGAAATCAGTGAAGATGAAAAATTTAGATTGAAAGATGATATGCAAAAGATTGTTGATGAAACGAACAAAAAGTTTGAAGAAATTTTTGCTAAGAAAGAAAAAGAAATCTCACTTTAATATCTTTCATAAATCATAAATCATAAATCTGAAAAAAGATGGAAATAAAAGATAAAGAATTACATAGAATTGCTTTGACCGCTATTATTCACAAGGACGGCAAATATTTGATTACCAAGAGAAGTCCTGATAAAAAAGCTTTTCCTAATAAATGGACTGTTCCTGGTGGGGGTTTGGAAACTGATGATTATACGAATACTTCTCCAACCACAAAAGCTGGACAGTGGTATTATGCGATTGAAAATGCTTTAAGGAGAGAAATCAGAGAGGAGGTAAATTTGGAGGTAGATAAACCTCAGTATTTACTTGATTTGACATTTATTAGACCGGATGGTATTCCCGTGGTTGTTTTAAGTTTTTATTGTAATTATGTTTCCGGAGATGTTAAACTTGATGATGATAGTGTTGATTATGTTTGGGTAGAGGTGGGTGATTTGGATAAGTATGATCTAATTGACGGTATCGCCGATGAAATAAAAGAAGTAGATTTAAAAATTATTAAATAGATATAATCCGAATACTACAAATTATATCCGAACCTGCCTGCCGTGTCGTTGCTTTTCTTTCAGAAAAGAGGCAGGTGCCTCAAATAATTACGAATACGAATTATTAAGAACAAAATTCGGATAATTCGGTAATTCGGGGAATTAGGATTTAATTCGGGGAATTAGGATTATATAAATAAAAAATATGGCAATCATTTTATTTGTAGTAGTTCTTGCGGTGTTGATACTAGTCCATGAATTTGGGCATTTTGTTACCGCAAAGAAATTGGGAATGAGAGTGGACGAATTCGGGATAGGTTTTCCTCCTAGGATTTTTGCCAAGAAAAAAGGTGAGACAGAATATTCCATTAATATAATTCCGTTGGGAGGATTTGTTAAGATTTTTGGCGAAGATCCTAGTGACGAATCTATAAACGGACCAGACAGGGAAAGAAGTATGGTTCACAAGCCAAGGTGGATGCAGGCTATTGTTATTTCTGCCGGCGTTGTTTTTAATGTTTTGTTTGCATGGATTTTGATTACTATAGGTTTTATGTCAGGGCTTCCTGTATCTACCGATCAGCCTGGTTTTGAAAATGTTGCTGATAAAAGGGTTGTTTTGGTTGGAGTAAATGAAGATTCTCCTGCAATGGAGGCTGGTTTGAAAACAGGTGACAAACTGATTTCCTTGGGGACAGAAGAAGAGACAATTGATAATTTTAACGAAGAACGGATGAGAGAATTTATTGCTCTTCATGGCGGAGACGAGATAAAAATAACTTTTGAAAGAGGAAAAAATAATATTATGACGACATCAGCAATTCCTGTGAAAGGAATTTTGGAAGACGGTTATGCTATTGGTATTACAACAGATGTTATTGGTATCGCAAAATTGTCATTGTTTAATGCAATGTGGGAAAGTGCCAAGTTGACCGCCAGTCTAACAGGTATGATAGCTGTTGGCCTCTTTACTTTTGTTGTTGGGGTTTTTGAAGGTAGCAAGGCTTTCTCGCAATTGGTTGGCCCTGTTGGTATTGTTGGAATGGTAGGAGATGCTTCACATTTCGGCTGGATTTATTTATTAAACTTTGTTGCATTTATTTCTATAAACCTTGCGGTTATCAATTCAATTCCATTTCCCGCATTGGATGGAGGAAGACTTTTGGTTGTCGCTATTGAAGCAGTAATAAGAAAAAATATCAAGCCGGTTGTTACGAATACTCTCAATCTGATTGGTTTTGTCCTGTTGATGGGATTGATGGTTATAGTCACTTACAACGATATCTTAAAACTTTTTTAAAATAAAAACCCAAACATAAAAAAGTTTGGGTTTTTTTGTTTTCGTAAACAAAGTAAAGTAATTAAAATTATTTTGAATGTTTAATGATAGGGTAAGTGAGTTTGGCTTAAAATTCAAAATTTATTAAAACTTAAAACTTAAAACTTAAAACTTAAAACTTAAAACTTAAAACTTAAAACTTAAAATTGTGACGACCGTCATAATTTTGAGTAATTGAATCAATATATTATTATTTAATAATAATATATTTAAATATTGTTGATTAATAACCTAATGCAAAGTTAATTTTGATGGATAATAAAAATATAAATGTTCAAAAGATTATTTTAGCAACCGTTGCGACTGTTGGACTGATAGGTATTGCCGTTGTGGCTCCAAATGCATTACAGATAATAGGTCAGTTTTCTAAAAAAAGAAAATATAAAGGAAAAGATCAAATTTATTATTTGAATAGATCAGTCAAAAATTTAACCAAAAAAGGTTTAATTAGAATTGAGATAAAAGATGGTAAAAAATTTCTTCGTTTAACTGAGAAGGGGAAAGAACAGTTAGCTAAATATGAATTGGGTGATTTGGAAATTAGGAAATCAAAGAAATGGGACAAGAAATGGAGAGTGGTCATGTTTGATATAAAAGAAAACAGAAGAGGAACCAGAACCCTGTTGAGACAGACATTAGATAGACTCGGTTTTGTTAAATTACAAAATAGTGTCTGGATATTTCCTTATGATTGTGAAGAACTAGTGATAATGATGAAGTCTAATTTATTTTTAGGCAAGGATGTTCTGTATATGACGGTAGATAATCTCGAAAACGATATGTGGTTGAAAGAGATTTTTGGTCTTGTATAAAAATCTGATAGTAAATAATAAGCGGAGAGTAATAGGTGATAAATAACGAATACTAAATAATCAGTTGTCACAGCGGTTGCGTTTGTGGTTGTAAATAGATACTCAAAATTATGACGGTCGTCATAATTTTGAGTATAAAAGAATTTGATTAATTTGATTAATTTGATTAATTTGATTAATTTTTTCACTTTTCGTATTAATCCTT
>Ga0209541_10003424_pt1 | contig 29145 bp, 28 predicted proteins | sample RifCSPlowO2_01_FD_184027 | JGI IMG/M metagenome (GOLD analysis project Ga0209541, IMG submission 184027) | Groundwater microbial communities from Rifle, Colorado - Rifle CSP2_plank lowO2_0.1 (SPAdes) (version 2) | ecosystem: Environmental > Aquatic > Deep subsurface > Groundwater | place... | reverse complement strand
CGCGAGGCAATGCTTCCGTCTGGCTCAAAAAATTCTGAAAGTATCTTATGGTGGGCGAGGGGAGACTCGAACTCCCAACCCTTGCGGGACCAGTTCCTAAGACTGGCGCGTATACCAATTCCGCCACTCGCCCGATGTCCGCCCACCAAGATTCGAACTTGGGACCGTCTCCTTAAGAGGGAGCTGCTCTACCAACTGAGCTATGGGCGGTGTTGCAAAATAATACCGAATATTCGATACCATTTCAATTTGTGCCCGGGGTGGGAATCGAACCCACAACTCTTGCGAGACACGATTTTAAGTCGTGCGCGTATACCAATTCCGCCACCCGGGCTGGCTTGCCTCGCCGTAGTTCCGACGAAGGCCGGGAGGCCTAGGGGAGAATCGAACTCCCGTATAAAGCTTTTGCAGAGCTTCGCCTTACCACTTGGCTACTAGGCCGTAACGTCTCCCTAGTATCTCTTTTTGTTGTCCAGTTTTCAAGAAGTGCTCGCGCTTGAATGCTTCACTTCTTGTTTGGAACGCTTCACTTCCAATCAACCCCCAAGGACGGTATGCCTTAGTAGAGCGGACTTTCCCGGTATTGTGTAGTTTTAAACGATTCTTAATATCATTTGAACTACCTACATATATATCACCGTTTGAGAGGCTTTTTAATATGTATGTGTAATATATAACTACTTGTGTCCCTGCGGGACATCTGCCGTAGGCATGAGCTACGTGGCCGGCTAAATCGAATACTACTATATTTTCAGTAACTCATCCATGCGACCTCGAAACTGTTCACCGCGGTCGAGCCCAAAGCGCACCTCGGGAATGAACTTAGACTTCATATAATCGTGGACGTCACGGTTGAGTTTGTGTCTGTCTTTTTCGAGCTCTTCTAGAATTTGGTGGGACTGACTCTCTGGCAAAACCGAAAGCCACGCTGTCGCTACTGATCCAGCCTCGTTTAAACTAACTCGCATTAACGTAACTACCGCCCGCGTGGGTTTGTGGGTTAAGAGGAACTTGCCTATAAGTGTTACGAGAAGTGACTCAATTTTTTCGCGTCTTACCTCACGCATGGTTTATTTCGGTAGTACAGAGTAAGCAAGAAGGGTGTCTCCATTTGCGACAATAACCTTGGTTTCAACCTCAAGGCCGCATTGGTTGCCTTCTTCGATTTTGTCCACCTCTTTCTTAAGATGTTGAATGCCGACAATTCGACCTGTGCCTATTTGAGCCTCACGTCGCATGATAACTACATGGTTACCTCTTTTTATTATTCCTGTTTGTACTTGGCCTCCGACGACCTGCTTCTTCTTGGTCTGGCTAAAAGTTTTAAGGATCTTGAGCGTTCCGGTTGGGGTAGTGTCCTCTTCGGTAGGTGTTCTGCGTTTTACTTCACTTTCCAAAAACTCTGAAACTTTGTAAATAATATTAAAGAAAATGATTTGAATTTTTAAGTTATCAGAAAGATCTTTGGCCACCCTGTCGACCTTTACATTGAAGTCTATAACGATAGGCGAGTCGGCATCTCTTAAAGGACGAATATCATTTTCAGAAACCGGTCCCACTCCACTTGCGATAATTTTTACTCTGACTTTATCGGTGTTTTGTTTTGTGATTTCGCCGATTAGTGCCTCGAGGGTGCCAAGTGTGTCTGCTTTAACAACTAGAGGAATTGCAATTCTCGCATCTTCTGTGTTCTGGAAGGTCGAACCTTCTAAGGAAGGTTCGACCTTCCAACGCTTCGCTATCTCCTCGGCCTCCTTTTTAGATTTATAAGTTTTAAATGATGCGCCAGCTTCGGGCATCTCTTCAAAGCCAGTTACTTGCGCAGCACCTCCCGGGAGAACTTCACTCACCTGCTTGCCATAAGAGTTTTCGATCGTTCTTACTATGGCTACTTGATTCTTGAGAACCAAGAAATCTTTTTTGTGTAAAGTTCCGTCTTTTATGATAAGAGTGGCATAAATTCCACTTTGTGGATCTCGGTGTGACTCAATTATTGTTCCTTCGCCCGCCACGCTCGGGTTTGCTTTAAGTTCGGCAAGTTCTGCTAGAAGTTCGATTATATCCAAAAGTTCACCTACGCCTGTGCCTACTTTTGCTGAAATGCCGACCCAAGGAACGGTACCGCCGTAGCCTTCAACAAATACGTTGTTTTCAGCCAAGGTTTGCTTGGCGCGGTCTAGGTTAGCATCGGGCTTATCAATTTTGTTTATAGCAACAACATAAGGAATTTTTGCAGTCTCTATGGCCGCCAGTGCTTCAATGGTTTGTGGTTTTACTCCGTCATCGGCTGCTACCACAAGCACCGCTATATCTGCTACGCTCGCGCCTCGTCCGCGCATGTTTGAGAAAGCGGCGTGCCCTGGGGTGTCGATGAAAGTGATTTTTTTGTCTTCGTACAGCGCCTCGTAAGCTCCTATGTGTTGAGTTATACCGCCAGCTTCTTTTTCTACGGTGTTTGCTTTTCTGATGTAGTCTAAGAGGGTTGATTTACCGTGATCGACATGACCCAAAACAACCACAATTGGTGGTCGGGTAAGAACTTCTTTTGTTGTTTTGGCGGATGTCATGAGTTGTGTGTTTTGCGCCACGCATGTGCGTGAAGTTAAATGACTTTAGCCTTATCTAGCGCATCTCGTTCTTCTGTCGAAAGTTCGTGTTCAGCTTGGTTACCGCTAATTGGTTTTGCAAATACCCTAACCTTGTCTCTCGAGTATAAGCTCGAGATTACCACGCCATTGCCGTCCTCGCTTAAAAACGCCGTGGCAAAACTTTGGTTAGAACCTTGGCCTTCTCCCGCAAACGGGTTGAATCGTATAGTGCCTACTCCTTGTATAGTCCTCTTTAAGCGCCGGTCGTGATCATCTATAGTTTTGCCAGTCTTTTCGCTGTGGGCAAAAAGTCTGTCGAGCATCTTGTTGAGGTTCGACATCGAATCTTCCAAGCTCACGCCGTTTTTACCTCGGGTGAAAGCCCGAAGGCGGAGCTCAAGCCTGATAACCCAAATTACCAGAACTATAGTTATAAGAACTAGAGCGTAAACGATGATTTCTGTTAGTGAAAATCCCAAAATCATGTGATCGAAGTATACCCCAATACTATGCTAAGATACAAATATTTATGAAACGTATATATCTCGATTATGCCGCTTCCACTCCTATCGACAAAAGAGTGATTGCAAAAATGAAACCTTATTTTGCTAAGCATTTTGCAAATGCGATAAGTGTGCACACAGAAGGTCGAATTACGGCCATGGCTATTTCAGAATCCAGAAAGTTGATTGCCGAGCTCATGAATGTTACTGCTGGGGAAATTATTTTTACTTCGAACGCTACCGAAGCGAACAACCTTGCTATCTTTGGCACGATTGAAACTTACAAAAAATTAAATCCTGATAAACCAGTACATGTTATTACGAGCTCTTTCGAACATCATTCTGTGTCCAACTCTGCAAAAAAATTGGAAAGTTGGGGAGTTAAGGTTACTTACTTACCAGTTGGCGAAGATGGAATTGTAAAAGCAAAAGACGTGGAGACAGCTCTTACAGAAGACACCGCGCTTGTCTCTGTGATGTACGCGCAAAACGAGATAGGCACAATTCAGCCTCTTAAAGAGATTGGCAGAGTTATCAGGAACTTTAGGAAGGTCCGACCTTCAAAAGGAAGGTCGGACCTTCCTTTTCCGTTGTTCCACTCTGACTGCGCGCAGGCGCCAGCTTACTTGAGTTTTAACCCAGATTCGTTGGGTCTCGATCTCGCAAGTTTTACTGCACAGAAGTTTTATGGCCCCAAGGGAGTTGGGTTTTTAGTTAAAAGAAACAGAGTAGAGATTGCCCCACAAGTTTTAGGGGGAGGGCAGGAGTTTGGGTATCGCTCGGGTACGCCGAACACACCGCTTATCGTGGGCATGGCCGAAGCGCTAGCGATTGCCGACAAATTGAGAGAGAAAGAAGCTGAGCGATTGTTTGAGATTCGTTCTTACTTTGCAAAAAGAGTTTCTGAAATAGAGGGCGCTATTATAAACGGATCTCTCGAAAGCAGACTGCCCGGTAACTTAAACATCTCCTTTATGGGAGTACCTGCCCTTCGTAGCCTTGGCGTAGAAGGGGAGCAGATGGTGATTGAACTTGATGCCAGGGGAGTGGCGGCATCTACTGGGAGTGCCTGTCTCTCACTCTCTGATGAGCGGGTTAGCGAAGTGGTGCTTGCGATCACGGGCGATAGCGAGCGAGCCAAGAATGCGGTTAGGTTCAGCATGGGTCGCGGTACAAAAAAACGCGACATCGACTATGTGATAAAATGTATAAAAGAAGTAGTTGAGAAGCAAAAGAAAATTACGATATAATATTCATATGGCACATAAGATACAGAAAAAAGAAAACATAGAAATCTTACTCAAATCGCATATTCGAAAATCGGATACGGAATTTAGAAATGTACATAAAATTATCGAAGAGCTGGCCCGATCAACAAAAGATGGTTTTGATACTGTAAATAAACAATTTGGCGATGTAAATGCACAATTTGACGGTGTAAATAAGCAGTTTCAGACTATGTTTGAAGGTATGCGTCTAATGCAGGACGACATAAAAGATATAAAACGTGCAACTGGACCGATTGTCCAAATGCTCGGCCAGCACGATATGGGAATGCAAAAGTTAGATGAGCGTGTTCGCCGCCTCGAACGCAAGGCAGGCATAGCAAAGTAGGTGTGGTAAAATGTATAAAGCAGATTTTGGTAAAGCAAAAATCTGCTCGCGGAACTACGCGGAATTGACGCGGAAGATAATGCGGAAAATACGAAGCCGCCGGTCCGCCTCGCTCGCCCACGCGGTTGCGTGGGCGACGGGCAGATTCGGCGGCTGGTCAAGGCTTGTGCGGGCGAACGTCGGAGTCGGTGGTGTTGCCAGCCGACATTAGTAGGACGCGTCCGGCCACCAACAACCCGACAATGATCACGCTCACGATGAGTCCAACTAGAATCAATCGTTGTGCGTTGGACGTGGGGTGGTAGATCTGACTCAAGACTGCGTAGTCGACGGCGGTTGCGACCGCCAAGATGCCGATCCCCACCAAGATCTCCCCGACAGATTTAACGGACGGCTTAACCATTTGTACCCCCTACTCCCGAAGGAGCGGTTGCGAACGTTTAGAATACCATAACCAGATAAAATATATTTGTCAAGTAATTAAAATATGAAGTCGAATTTTCTACTTACTACTAACTACTTAATAATTTTATGAATGACGCTCCACTTAAAAAATGGTATGACAAAATTGAGCCTAAGGCTTTGCCGTTTAGCAAACAACTCGATGGTATTTCAGAGAAAACTTTATCAACCCATCACGACAAGCTTTACGTTGGCTATATCAACAAAGTAAAAGAAGTTTGGCAGTCGCTTGTAAATTTGCGACCCAAAATTATTGCCGGTGAGGACAGTGGAAATCAGACATACTCTCAACTTCGGGCACTCAAAGATGCAGAGACGTTTGCTTTAAACGGTGTTTACTTGCACGAGTGGTATTTCGATGTTTTAGGAGGAAGTGGCAAATCAAGCGAAGCACCAGAGCTGTCCGTGGCGCTTGAGGATAAATGGGGGAGTGTTGAAAATGCAATTAAGTACATGACCGAATGTGCCATGGCGGCACGCGGCTGGAGTGTTTTAGCTTGGGACCCTAGTCAAGGAAGGCTCATGCAATTTAATTCTGATGCCCACAACCAAGGTGGGGTGTGGGGGTGTTTGCCGGTCATTGTGCTTGATGTTTATGAGCATGCATATTTCATTGATTATGGTTCTGACCGCAAGAGTTACATCGAAGCTTATTGGAAGAACTTTAATTGGGCTGTGGCAGAAGAGTTGTACAAAAAAGTACGTGGCATTGTGTTATAATTCTTCCCATGGAAGGGCTTGATAATCGCCAGATTGTTCTTCTCACGTTGCTTGTTTCTTTTGTTACGTCTATTGCGACGGGCATTGTTACAGTTACGCTTTTGGAACAAGCTCCTGGCGGCGTAACGCAGACGATAAATAGAGTGGTTGAAAGAACCGTAGAAACAATTGTTCCAGGCCCAGAAAAGGTTGTTGAAGTAGTAAAAGAGGGTGACACTGTTGAACAAAAAATCACTGCAGTTGTTGAAAAGCGCTCTCCTGCGCTCGTTGCAGTGACGGTGACAACCAAGAACGAGTTCCTCGATAACGGCGTTGCCTCGAGCACGACAAGCATAAACGAAAGGAGTGGTTTCTTTATCTCTTCAGACGGCACGATTCTATCTTCAGGTAAATCAACCCCTGGTGATACATACCAAATCACTTACCCCGACAACTCTGTTACGGGTGCAACTCTTGAAGCCGAAGATGTGGAGCGAAACATTCTTGTACTAAAGATCGTTGAAGAGGGCGAAGGTGGGGCCAAAAAGTTTAGCTTCATCCCGCTTGTAGGGGGAACAGTTAATTTGGGGCAAACTGTTATATCAATGAGCCGTAACTCTCTTGGAATTGCAATTAAAGATGGGCTTATATCGTCTATAAGGAAGGACGCTAGCGGAGAACTCGCCATGATAGAAACTGACTTGCGCTCAAGCGACAGGTTTGTGGGCTCTCCAGTCATGTCTCTGTCGGGTAGTTTGGTAGGGATGTCGATAGAGTATGGGCAGTATGGTACGAATGTTCTGCCAGTTTCAGTGATTTCGTCATTCCTGGGCAGCCACGGCGCTCTCTCGATTGACGAATAGCCCAAAAGAACGTAATATACTCAAACAGTGATCCCATTTAACAACTTCACATCTAAAGCAAGGGAGGCAATAAGAAAGGCTCATGAGCTTGTGATAGAACGTGGGCAGAATCAGGTCAAACCGCTTCATCTTTTGACTGCGCTCGTTCTTCAGGAAGAGAGCATAATCATGTCTATCCTCGACCGTATGGATATCGATACAGTTTTAATGACCGACTACCTGATCGAGAGTCTCGAGGGCACTCTTGATGGCTCGGTATCTTCTCCTTCGTACCAAATTTACTTAACCCCAGAGCTAGTACGCGTACTCGACGGTTCAAGCAAAGAAGCGCAATCACTAAAGGACGATTTTGTTTCCACAGAACATATGTTTTTGGCACTTCTCGATACTCCAAGTCAAGCGCGCGATATATTAAATCGTTTTCATATAAGTAAGGAAGAAGTGATAAGAGTTCTCGAAGAGTTGAGACAAGGTAAAGGGGATGCTGAAGTTCCAACTCCCAAGAAGTTTAAGGCGCTTGAAAAGTACACCAAAGACCTGACAGAGATGGCTCGCAAAGACAAACTCGACCCCGTAATCGGCCGTGACAGTGAGATAAGACGAACCATCCAGATACTTTCGCGCCGAACGAAAAATAATCCGATTCTGATCGGCGAACCAGGTGTTGGTAAAACAGCAATTGCCGAAGGCTTGGCTGTTAGGATTATCAAAAACGATGTCCCCGAATATTTACGCGATAAAAAAATCGTCGCCCTTGACCTTGGTAGCTTGCTTGCCGGTACTAAATATCGCGGAGAGTTTGAAGATCGGCTCAAAAACATAATCAAAGAGATAGAGCGTTCTGAAGGCAAGGTTATTCTTTTTATCGATGAGATACACACTATTGTGGGCGCAGGAGCAGCCGAGGGTGCAGTAGATGCGGCCAACATGCTAAAGCCTGCCTTAGCCAGGGGAGAGCTGCGCGCTATTGGCGCCACAACCATTAAAGAGTACCAAAAGCATATCGAGAAGGATCAGGCACTAGCTCGACGCTTCCAACCTGTTTATATCGAGGAACCATCCATAGAAGATACCGTTGCAATTTTACGGGGACTTAAAGAAAAATATGAGCTTCACCACGGGGTTAGAATAACCGATGACGCAATTCGCGCTGCAGTCACGCTTTCAGCTCGCTACATTTCAGATAGATTCCTGCCCGACAAAGCGATCGACTTAATCGACGAAGCTGCTTCGGCGTTACGACTTCAACTTGAGAACAAGCCGGTCATTCTTGATGATGCCCACCGCCAGATAATGCGCTTGGAGATCGAGAAGGAAGCTTTGAGTAAAGATATCTCGATCAACGCCGATGATGGTAACAAAACTCGTATAAAGAAGATTGATAAAGAGACCGCCGACCTTCGCGAAAAGACCAAGGAGTTAGAACTTAAGTGGCAGAATGAGAAAGATATAATCGCTGATGTCCGAAGGCTGAAGCACGAGCTCGAAGATCTAAGACTTCGGGCCGAGCAGGCAGAAGCTCATGCTGATTTAACCACAGCCGCGGAAATTCGCTACGGCACAATACCAGCAAAAAACAAAGACCTTATCGCTAAAGAAGCTCGACTTAAGAAGCTACAAAAATCTCGTAGAATTTTGCGAGAAGAGATTACCGAAGAAGATATCGCCGGCGTCGTTTCGAGGTGGACCAACATCCCAGTTCTCCGAATGCTTGAAGAAGAGGCCGAGAAGCTCTCACGCATGGAGTCGATACTTAAAGGCAGAGTTTTGGGGCAGGACGAAGCCGTTAAGAAGATTTCAGAAGCCGTCAAGAGATCTCGCGCGGGCATTAGCGACCCCAATAAACCAATTGGCTCGTTCTTGTTCTTGGGTGCAACAGGTGTTGGTAAAACAGAGTTGGCAAAAGCTTTGGCCGAGTTTATGTTCAACGATGAGAAGTCTCTCATCCGAATCGACATGAGCGAATACATGGAGAGACATTCTGTTTCTAAACTAATCGGAGCTCCTCCTGGCTATGTTGGCTATGATGAAGCAGGTGGCCTAACCGAGATGGTTCGTCACAGGCCTTATTCGGTAATTCTTTTCGACGAGGTTGAGAAGGCTCATCCAGAAGTGTTTAACGTTTTGCTACAAGTGCTCGATAACGGCCGCCTAACCGACTCAAAGGGGCGCACTGTAAACTTCAAGAACACAATTATAATTCTCACTTCAAATATTGGCGCCGAACTAGTAAACAGAAACAACCAGATAGGTTTTGCTGGTGGGGATGAGAACGAAGGCTTCGAAAAGGCCAAGGAAAAGATTACAGAGAAGCTGAAAGATCACTTCCGTCCAGAGTTCTTAAACCGACTTGATGAGATTATCGTCTTTAACGTTCTTGGGCGTGATGTTGTTAAGCAGATCGTGGGTCTTCAAATCGAGCTTGTTACAAAACGCCTAGAGCAGAAGGGGATTGAGGTGGCTGTTACCGAAGAAGCCCTCAACTACCTGGCCGAAAAAGGCTACGATCCGAACTATGGAGCAAGGCCCCTTAAGCGTGTGATCCAAGACAGGGTTCTTTCGCCTGCGGCCGAACTCATAATTGCTCGCAAGGTTGAAGAAGGTGGCGAGATCCTCGTTGACTACAACAAAACCAAAGAAACCCTCGAACTTTTCGTCAGAAAATCTGGCAAAAAGCGCGGTTCTTCCCAAAAGCACAAACAAGAAGAAAGTCTCGTAAAGTAATTGGTGCGCCGGGCAGGATTCGAACCTGCGGAGGCCGAAGCCAGGAGATTTACAGTCTCCCCTCGTTGACCACTTGAGTACCGACGCGAATACCGGTTAATTATACATGCCGGCTTGCCAATTTCAACGGATTATAGTAGCCTGTCTGTACCTTACTCAAATTCCATGCCGCAACTACATCTCATAAAACTCCAATGTGCGACCTGCAAGCGTATTAACTATTGGTCGCGAAAAAACAAAAAACAAGTCGAACGAAAGATCGAGCTCAAGAAGCATTGTAAGTGGTGCAAGAAGCACACCACCCACAAAGAGTCTAAGAAATAACCTATAAATTCCTAATTTCCAATATCTAATTACTAATGGAATTTCATTAGGTATTAGAAATTAGTTATTGGACATTGTATACTCTCCCTATTGGGCCCATAGTAGCAATGGTAAAATGCCTCTCTCCAAAAGAGGAGTTCTTGGTTCGAGTCCAAGTGGGCCCGCCTTCGTCAAATGCCTAAACTTGATTTAACACAACATGTTTTTTCGGTTTCGGAGTATCTCGATTTAGTAAATGAGCTTTTGGTGAGTGCGAAGCTCACAGTGCAAGGAGAAATCACCGAACTGAAAATTGGCAGTCAGTGGATTGGATTTACGCTTAAAGATAAAGATGACAGCTCGCTTTTGAAGTGTGTACTCGGCGGATGGCAGTACAAAAAGCTTGGGGTGAAGCTTGAAGACGGCATGGAAGTAAAGGTAACCGGCGGGCCGAAGGTTTCTAAAAAATGGGGGAGTCTTGGCTACTGGGTTGAGACGATTGAACCACTTGGTGAAGGCTCTCTCAAGAAAGCGTACGAACTTTTGCTCAAACAGCTTAAAGCAGAAGGGCTTTATGACCGCAAGCGCGCCGTTCCAGAATTTACAAAACGACTCGCGGTCATTTCATCGCGGGATGGCGTGGTAATCCACGACTTGCGAAAAAACTTGCTATCACTTGGCTATAAGATTGATTTCCTCCATGCGAATGTCGAAGGCGCTAAAGCAGTAGAGGGGATTGTGGGTGCTATCGAGCAGTTTAATCGAAAAACTAAGGGGTCGGACACCTCAGTTTACGACGTGCTCGTAATCATTCGCGGCGGCGGTTCTCTTGAAAGCCTACAAGCATTTAATAACGAAGCTGTTTGCCGCGCAATTTTTGCATCTCAAATACCAGTAGTTGTGGGGATTGGCCACGAGGTAGATGTGCCGATCGCGTGTCTTGTGGCTGACGCGAGTGCCTCAACCCCAACCGGCGTAGCGCATATCATAAACGCCACCTGGGACGCGCTTTATGAAGGATTGCCACGTCTTGAGCGACAGATCGACTACTCATTCTCGCGCATGCTTGAGCGCTTGCAGTCAGAGACCACACTTCGTTTAAGAACTATTGAAAACTACTTCGAACGCATTTTCAATCGCTTTAATCGCCTCGAGCAAATTGTCCAAAATGCTTTCACCTCAATATATCGTGGTATAGAAGTTATGAGCGAAAGGGTTCTTAGCATTGAACGATTACTTACCACAGTAAGCCCAGAGCGGAATCTTAAGCTCGGTTACAGCATTGTCTTTAATAGTTTGGGCCGAGTACTCAAAGAAGTTAAAGATGCTAAAATAGGCGAGCAAATAACTACCCGCCTTAGTGACGGGGAGATCGAATCAACTATAACAAGCAACTAAATGCCAGCTAAAAAAACAGATATAAAGCAATCATTAAAAGAGCTCGAAGCTATTGCTGGGTGGTTTGAGTCGCAAAAAGAGCTCGATGTGGAGGAGGGGCTCAAGCGAGTACGCGATGGCGTGGCACTCATCAAAGATCTCAAAGAGTGCATCAAGGAAGTTGAAAACGAATTCAAAGAGATTAAAAAGGAGTTGGAGTAGTTAAAAACTTTTTAGCTAATTTTTCAATTCGTGCCATCTCTTTGGGACTAAACCAAACAATCTCCTCGTTGCGCTTAAACCAGGTCATTTGGCGCTTGGCGTAACGCCATGATTCTACTTCAATTTTCCTAATCATTCTTGCCCGTCGTAGCTTTCTTTGACCTCCCGTAGCCTTGTGCGAAGGAGGTAGCGAAGTCGGGTCGTTTTTTGTAATTTTGTTTTGCAGGTACTGGGCGACGTAGCGATACTCCAAGCCCAAGCTTTCAAGCTTCTTCCACGATAAACTTTTTCTTAACTTTTTTACTTCTCCCACCATCCCCATCTTCAGTCTTTTCTGGAGTCTTTTTTGTATATTCCCCCGCAACTCTTTTTCTGGAAGAGTAAGCCCTACCCACAAGATTGATAAGAAGTCGGACTTCTTATCAATTTGGGGGACTCGGCCTAGGGCTTTGGCTATTTCGATGGCGCGGATCAAGCGCCGTGGGTTATTTTTATCTATCGTAATGGCTCGCCTAGAGTCCAACTTTTCTAACATTTTAAAAAGTTTGGTGGGGGATTGGCGTTCTAATTTTTTTCGTAGTTTTAAGTCTGGCTTTACTTCAGGTAGAGAGATATTTCCTAAAAGTGCATCAATATAAAAACCAGTTCCGCCCACAATTATTGGTACTTTGTTTTTCTTAAAAACTTGCCTTATAACTTTCTCGCTATCCCGTTTGTATCGTGAGGCTGTGTAAGTATGTTTAGGCGAAGACACATCAAGCATGTGGTGTTTAACTCCCCCCATTTCTCTTTTTGTGATTTTCCCAGAGCCAATATCTAAACCCTTGTATACCTGCCTCGAATCAGCAGAAATGATCTCGCCGCTAAACTTCTTGGCTAGCTTCACAGCTAGGTCACTTTTCCCAGAGGCAGTTGAGCCAACAATAACAATGATTGGATGCGTAGTTTTTTGTTTAGTCATGTAGACGTGGCAAGGGGCCGACCGTAGTCAGCCCCTAGTGAAGCAAGCGCGCTAGGCGCTCGCGGGTATACGCATCCTGCCGAGAACTCCCTTGATGATCTCATCCGCAACCTGCCTCGCACTGTCGGCAATTTCCTTCTGTTCGGTCATGCCAGCTCGTCCTGCCCTCTGAGCGATCTTGATCAGCCTGTCTTCTTCGGCGGGAGAGAGACTGAATCCCAGATCCTTGAGGTTGTTGAGAGCGTTTCTGAGGACACGTCCGCCAGCCGAGGCCGTGCAGACGTCTCTGATTGCGAAAGCGACGATCGCCTTGCCCCGCCGGATCCTCTCCCTGAGGGGGAGTTCCTTCGCGGTCTTTCCGTCAGACCGAGGGTTGCCACATGTCGTTGTATCCGACATTGGCGGCGATCTGTGGGGTCTACTGTCTGGCTCCCTGGGGAGCACTCGAACCGTACTCATGGATGTTCTCCTGGTTGCGGTCACACCGCGGCGGTGTGACTTCCGCCTAGGAGTATAGCAGATACATAGGCCAAGATGTCAACTGTCAAGCAAGTGAGGCATATAAAAGTGTGCCTATCTTGTGTATAAGGTGTGATTTACGTGGGGAAAAATAAATTGTGTGCCGGAGGAGAGACTCGAACTCTCACGGGATTGCTCCCACACGATTTTGAGTCGTGCGCGTATACCATTCCGCCACTCCGGCATTACTTGAGTTTAGCAAGAAACTCCCTACCTTTACCAGATTTTAGGAATTTTTCACGCCCTCTGGCAACTTGTTTATTTGGGTAAGGCTCTTGCAAGATTAGGCGAAAAGGAGCATATAATTTTGTAGACTTACTGTAACCTTTGTTATGTTCTGCTATTCTCCTATCGATATTGTTGGTTATACCAGTATAAGTGTATTTCTTTTTGATACTTCTTATGACGTATATCCACTCTGATTTCATGCGATTTTGAGCTTGCTCGCCTTTGGCGAGTCGGCGCGTAAAAGTTTAACAACAAATTATCCACTTAGCTAGCGCACCCGCCATAGGCGGGCAAGTTCTACGATAAAAGTTTACGTGTTACAATTATTCCAATGTCTTCGATTTATGGCGATACAATTTTTTGGGTTGAGGTTGAAAAAATAAAACCTAACCCTTTTCAGCCGCGAAAAGAGTTTGATGAAGATTCTCTTCGTGCTCTCGCTGACTCTATCCGGCAGTATGGCGTACTCCAACCGCTTGTAGTAACCCGAAAAGAGATTGAGACCGATGGCGGCCTTGCGGTGGAGTACGAACTGATAGCCGGCGAGAGGCGCTTGCGTGCTTCTAAACTTGCGGGAGTTGGCCAAGTGCCAGTGGTCATACGTTCTGGTGAGCAGACTGACCAGATGAAATTGGAGCTTGCCATCATCGAGAACCTTCAGCGTGAGGACCTAAATCCCATTGATCGAGCCGTTGCCTTCGATAAGCTTATTAGCGATTTTAAGTACTCACATGTTGAGATTGCAAAACGCATAGGCAAAAGCCGAGAGTACGTTTCCAACACCGTTAGAATGTTGAACCTTCCCGAGGAGATGAAGCAGGCGGTGAGGGAAGGAAAAATCAGCGAAGGTCACACGCGACCACTTCTTATGCTTTCCGACAGGCCCGAGGAGCAGGTGACCATATTCAAGGAGATAATGCTCAAGCGACTTTCGGTAAGAGACGCTGAAAAAATATCTCGCAAGATCGCAGTTGAAAAAATAAGAAAACAAACCCTCGACCCTGTTTTGCTTAACTGGGAACAAGAGCTTTCAGAAAAACTTGGCACTCGCGTACAGATCGATAAAAAACCACAGAGTGAAGCGGGGCGTATAACTATCGACTACTATTCAGATGATGAACTTAAAATGGTTCTTTCAAGATTAGATGGCAAAGAAGTAGTACCAGAAATTATCGAAAACGACCCATCCTCCTTCGCCAAGGCTTCGGAGGACAAGGAAGAGGAGAAGATACTTGCCAACGATGCATCCCCAGAAGACCTAAAGAAAGACGATCACGACTTGTATTCAGTTACAAACTTCTCGCTTTAAGTTTATGAGGATTATGATTTGGGCAGGTTCTGTTTGAACAACGCTCGGGAATGGTTTTTGTGCCCTCCATCATCAAACTGCCACACTCGGAGCAAACTTTGCCGGTTGGTTTTGTTTTGATTATATTTTTGCAGTCCGGGTAGTTTGAGCAACCATAAAATATTCCAAAGCGACCGCGTCTTTCGCCCATCGTGCCCTTCTTACAGGTAGGGCACTCTACTCCCGTGTCGCGAGCCTTCTTGACGGCCTCATCTTCTTCAATGTATTTGCATTTTGGATAGCGTGAGCATGAAATAAACTCTCCGTACTTACCGTGTCGAATTACAAGGACTCCTTCGTCGTTCTCTCCGCATTTAGGGCAAACTCTGCCCGTGCTTTCTGGCCCCTTCATCTCTTCGCCCGCCAATGTTCGTGCGCCGCTACATTCGGGGAACTTGGTACAAGAGTAGAACTTGCCACTTTTGCCAAGTTTAATAATCATTGGCCCGTTACAGGTAGGGCACTTGGTCTCTTTGGGCGCTTCGCCAAGATTAGTGATTTTGCCTATCTCTTTATCTTTTCTTTCGATCTCTTTTGAGAAAGGTACATAGAAATCTCTGAGAGTTTTTTCGTACCCCCTTTCTCCCCGTGCAATTTCGTCTAGCTCTTCTTCCATCCCAGCTGTAAAAGTATCGCTTATAACATTGGCAAAGTTTTGCTCAAGGAAGCTACTTACGACATCACCAGTGTCGGTGGGGGTTAGTGCGCGACCTTCTTTTGTTACATAGCCACGGTCGATGATAGTTTTAATGATCGAAGCGTAGGTTGATGGGCGACCGATGCCTCGCTTCTCAAGCTCTTTAACTAAACCAGCTTCGGTATAACGATTCGGTGGTTCGGTTTGTTTTCCTTCGCTCTCGATAGACAAAAGTTTTAGCGACTCGCCAAGAGTTACTTTTGGTAATTCCACATCTTCACCTTTGGCTCTAGGGTCTGCCAGAAGCCAGCCATCAAATATAGTTCGAGAACCATTTGCCGCAAACTTTGGTACGTCAACGCTAACAACTTCAGCTGTTATTTTGGTGCGCATTATTTTGGCATCAGCCATTTGGCTTGCAACCGTGCGTGACCAAATCAGTCGGTACAGTTTCTTTTCGGCGTCAGAATTACCGGCTTCACTTTTTGAAAAGTTAGTGGGGCGAATCGCCTCGTGCGCCTCTTGAGCATTTTTGCTTTTGGTTTTAAACACTCTTGGTACAGAAAGTTTCTCTCCATATTTTGATTTTACAACCCCTGCTATCTCTCCTACTGCTTCTTTGGCCAAGTTTGTACTGTCGGTGCGCATATATGTAATGTGTCCCGCTTCGTAAAGTTTTTGCGCCAGTCGCATGGTGTTAGCGGGGGAGAGCCCAAGGCGTGAGCTCGCCGCTTGTTGTAGGGTTGAAGTAGTAAATGGCGGTCGAGGCGAGCGTGTAGCCTCACTTTCGTGCACGTCCCCTATTTGCCACTGGCCTCTCTTTGCCAAGTCGACAATTCGATTGGCATCTTTTTCGGTTTTAGGTTCTTCGGCGCAGGTGAACTCTATCTGAGATTTGGTCTTGGTCTCTAGATTAGCCTTGATAACCCAAAAGTCCTCTGGAATAAAAGCTCGAATTTCTCGTTCACGTTCCATTAATATACGGAGAGCGGGCGACTGTACTCGGCCAGCTGAAAGCCCATATCTCACCTTCTTCCATATAAGCCCCGAGAGGTCGTAGCCTACGAGTCTATCTAGCACCCTGCGTGCTTCCTGGGCTTCTTTTAGATGCTCGTCAATTGGCCGAGGGGTTTTTATGCCTTCATTTACTGCGCGTTCGGTGATCTCGTTAAACACAACTCTTTTAGCTTTTTTGGCATCGAGGCCTAAGGCTTGCGTCAGGTGCCATGCAATGGCTTCTCCTTCGCGGTCGGGGTCGGTGGCCAGGAGTACTTCGTCGGCTTTTTTAACTTCGCTTTTTAGTTCAGAAACAATTTTTTCTTTACCTTTGGAGATTTCGTAATGAGGAATAAAACCGCCCTCGATGTCGATGGCTTTCTTGTTTGATTTAGGTAGATCTCGTACATGGCCTACGCTAGCGCGTACCTTGTACTCTTTACCCAAATACTTTTCGATTGTCTTCGCTTTTGATGGCGACTCAACAATTACTAATTTCATAAAGATACCAATATACTAATGTACACGAATGATACAAATAATACTAATCATTTGTATATTAGTATCATATTTTGGTCAAGCGAGGCGGATTTCGCCGAGTTCTTCTTTTATTAAACCTTTTAGTTCCATTACCGAAAGAAGCATGTTTAAATCACTTACAGAAATGTCTAACTCTCCAATTATCGAGTCGCGAGCAAGTGGTTCGATAGATAGTAACTCTACAATCTTTTTCTGATCCGGACTTAGATCGTCGTAGTTGCGTGCCACGGCTTTGTTGTCTTCATTTTTAAAACCAAGCACTTCTAAAATATCTTCACTTTTTGTGACAGGGGTTGCTCCAAGTTTTAGGAACTGGTGTACCCCCTTTGAGTTGGCAGAAAATATTGACCCTGGCACAACCAAAAGTTCGCGATTATACTCTGATGCGAGCCTGGCAGTAATCAATGTACCCGACTGTTCACCTGCTTCGATGAGCAGTACTGCTTTTGATAGTCCAGCCATGATGCGATTTCTTTGTGGGAACATGTGAAGCTGTGGTTTGGCAGTTGGCTCGAACTCTGAAAGAATCGCTCCACCAGCTTCGATAATTCGTTTTGCAAGGCCTAAGTTAGTGCGCGGGTGGAGTGCCTCCCAATCTATGCCTGATCCTGGTACTGCTATAGTTTTTAAATCTGTTGCTAGTGCCGCTTCATGTGCATTGGCATCGGTACCAAGGGCTAGACCAGAAACGATAACAATAGGGTAACCCGCAAGCTCGGCGATTAACTTCTGGCAGACCTCTCGGCCATAGTTTGAACATCTCCTTGAACCAACAACCGTAAGATAAGAGTATTTATTTGGGTCAGGTAGTTCTCCCCTTATGTAAAGAATCTTCGGAGCATCGGGGATTTCTCTTATGGATTCGGGGAAGTCCTTAGGAGTTAAGGTACGTATACTCATACTTATAGCTTATAGCGAAATATTACCATTTTTGATAAAATAGTTGTATGTTAGATATCCATTTTATCAGAGAAAACAAAGAGCTTGTTAAGGAAGCGGCTCAAAAAAAGCATGTTATTTTTGACGTGGACGCTTTGATTACACTTGACGATAAGCGTCTTTCTCTTGCGCGTGCCGTTGAGGACAAAAGAGCTCTCCAAAATAAGGCCTCAGAAGAGATCTCACGCAACGAGGGGAGTCGCGATGCTCTAATATCCAAAATGCAGACGTTAAAATCAGAAATGGAAAAAGAAGAGGAAGAATTAAAGTTAGTGATGGGAGAATGGAGAAATATGATGTTGCAGGTTCCAAATATTCCCGATGTTTCTGTTCCAGACGGAGAGAGCGATGCCGAAAACAAAGAAGTGAAAGTGTGGGGAGGTAAAACAACATTTGATTTTGAGCCCAAAGATCATATGGAGGTAATGAAAAATCTCGAAATTGTTGATTTTGAGCGAGGAGTAAAGGTTCATGGATTTCGTGGATATTTTCTTATTGGAGAAAGTGTGCAATTGTCATTTGCTATTTGGAATTACGCTCTCGATTTTTTTAGTAAGAAAAGTTTTATGCCAGTTATGCCTCCAGTGATCGATAGACGTGAGAATTTTATTGGTACGGGAATGATTCCACAAAATGAAGATGACTTGTATAAAACACAAGACGGAAATTATCTTGCAGGTACCGCAGAGGTACCACTGATGGGCTTTCATATGAATGAAGTTCTTGATAAATCCAAACTACCGCTTAAGTATCTTGGTTTTTCTCCTTGTTTTAGGTTAGAAATTGGAAGCTATTCAAAAGACGTAAAAGGTCTTATTCGCGTAAACGAGTTCTATAAATTAGAACAGCTGATACTTTGTGAAGCAAGTCACGAAGAGAGCGTGAAGCTTCACGAAGAGATAAATCGAAATATAGAAGAGTTCATTGAATCACTTAAAATACCGTATCGAACGGTTATAAATTGTGGTGCCGATCTCGGTCTTGGTCAGGTCAAAAAATATGACGTAGAACTTTGGGTTCCCAAAGAAGGCAAATATCGTGAGATTTCATCCGCATCTTATTTCCACGATTTTCAAACTCGCCGACTCAATATTAGATACAAAGGGGATGATGGTAAACTTCACTATGCTCATTCGCTCAACTCTACCGCGATTTCAACCCCGCGACTTCTTGTTTCATTGGTTGAAAACTATCAGCAGGCTGATGGTTCGATTAAAATTCCTGAAGTCTTGGTGCCTTATATTAAGAAGGAGGTAATATCTCGTAAATAATGGTACGCATACTACGACAAGATGTAAAACGTCTTTCAGAACTTAGGAAGAGGCGTCAGTATTTTCGTGCAGGGGCTATCGTTGTTGCGGTAGTTTTGGTATTAAGTGTAGGATCATGGGTTTTGGCTAGTGATACATTTAAAATAAAAGAAGTTAAAGTTGTAGTAGCCGGTGGCGTTCCTGAAGACGAAGTACTTAAAATTGTACAAGAGGAGATATCTGGCCACTATGCGCTCGTCATCCCTAAAAGTAACGTTCTTTTCTATCCTCGCCTATCTATAAAAGATAAAATCAACGGGCAGTTTGCGCGGATAGGCAAAATTACAACAGATGTAAAATCGCAGGGGAGTTTGGAAGTTAAGTTAAGAGAGCGAGAAGAAAAGTATATATGGTGCGCAAGCGATGTTTACGAAACAAGGAAAAGTGGCAAGGGGATTGAGGGTTGTTTTTACATAGACGATACGGCGCTAATCTTCAAAGAAGCTCCTTTTTTTAGAGAAGGAATATTTTTGGAGCTTATTACTAATGTGCCAGATGAAGATGGAGACTACATAGGACAGTATGCACTCGAGAGCGGGCTGTTTAAGAAAATTGTTTCAATTATAAAGGAAGTTAACGGCCCCTCAATTTCGATAATAAGGGTTCTGATGAAAGAAGACGGAGATATTGTTCTTACTACCAACAAAAACTGGGAGATATTGATTGCTGGTTCGACTGAACTTGAAAAAGTTGTACGCAACTTAAGTGTGGCCCTAGCTTCTAATGCCCTCAAGGCCGAAGTAATAGATGCGCATGGAGGTTTAGAATATCTTGATCTGCGTTTTGGTAATAAGGTATTCTTCAAGTTCAAAAATTAAATGAAGTCTACTTTTAGAATCATAGTATGCCTAGTAGTTTTTTCGCTGGTTGCCACCTTGGTGGCTACTACTCTTGGGGCTCGGGGCGATAACTCCATTAAACTTCAGCCCAAGGAAAGATTCGCGGTCCTTTTTGACGGACTGTTTGGCACGCAAGAGACAAAACAAGAGCAAGAAGAGGGTAACAAGCCGAGTTTTTTAGAAGGGCTTTTAGTAAATAAATCGAGTGCTTACGACGAAGAGATTGAAGTTTCCAGCACTTACTCACTTAAAGACAAAAATATCAAATTGCCGGTAGTTAACGCTCAATCATTCTTGGTAGCAGATTTAAAAACTGGAGATTTAATACTCGCTCGTCGGCCGAACTATAAATCGCCAATCGCTTCAGTTACTAAATTGATGACCGCCTTGGTTGCCTTAGAAAATATGAAAAGCGATTCCGAAATGATTGTAGACAAGGAGTCGCTCAATACCGAGGGGCAGGTGGCAGGGTTTAGCTTGGACGAAAAGATAACTGTTGGCGAGGCAATCTATCCCTTGCTCCTTGTATCTTCTAACGACGCTGCTGAACTCTTGGCTCGTAGTTACGGTCGGCCAAACTTTATGGTTCTTATGAACGAACGTGCCAGACACATCGGTATGCAGAACACCCACTTTGAGGATCCATCTGGGCTTTCTTACAAAACCGTTTCAACTGCTTACGATCTATTTAAATTAGTGCAGTACCTAGAAGAGAATATGAGCTACGAAATTGATATTACCAAAATGAAGATGAGAAAGAGCGTGGACGCAAGTCGCTCGCACATTTGGCATAACAACAATCCCTTTGCAAAGCGCGACTATGATTACTATAACGGTGGCAAACAAGGCTACACAGAAGAAGCAACTCATACTGTCGTTTCGGTTTTTAATTTACCAATCTCCGAATCGGGTAGCCGAGATATTGTAATCGTCCTACTTAAGTCGCGAGATATTCAAAAGGACACGAAGTCGATCACCAAATATCTTATAGATAACGTTAGGTTTAATTAGAGTATGGCCAGTAACTTTTGGGAAAAACTTCCGAAGCCGTTTTTTATACTTGCGCCGATGGCCGATGTAACCGACCCGGCATTTCGGCAGATTATTGCCAAGTATGGTAAGCTTGCCCGTCCTCTGGCGGGGCCAGATGTTTTGTACACTGAATTTGTTTCAGCAGATGGCCTTGTTCACCCAGAAGGCAGGAAGCGGTTGTTGCTAGATTTAAAGTATGGCGAAAATGAACGACCAATCGTCGCCCAACTTTTTAGCGGCAAGGCGGCTAAAATAAAAGAGGCGGCGAAGATTGTGAAAGATTTAGGTTTTGATGGGCTTGATATAAATATGGGCTGCCCCGATAAAACTATCGAAAAGCAAGGAGCTGGCGCGGCGCTTATAAAAAATCCAAAACTTGCACAGGATATTATAGCGGCGGCAGAAGAGGGGTTCGGGGCGCGAATATCTGTTAAGACGCGCCTTGGATACTCCAAGCTTGAAGAGTTTGAGTCTTGGTTTGCCGCACTTCTTGAAGCGAATCCTGTAGCTATTACGGTTCACTTGCGCACGCGCCAAGAGATGTCGAAAGTTCCAGCTCACTGGGAACTTGCATCACAATATGCCAACAAACTTGAGAATGTTGGTATATTGTCTGTGGGGAATGGGGATGTGATGAGTATGGTAGAAGCGAAGGAGAAGGCGGAGCAGTATAACCTTGATGGGATAATGATAGGGAAGGGCGTCTTCGGGAATCCATATTTCTTTACTGGAAAAAGTCGCGATGAGGTGTCAGTAGAGGAGCGTATGAGAATAATGATCGAGCACACATATTTGTTTGAAGAGTACTTTGCGGGTAAGAAAAGCTTTGCAGTAATGAAAAAATTTTTTAAAGCCTATATTGCGGGTCACTCCCAAGCCAAGGAACTCCAAGAAAAACTTATGGCCTGCGAAAACGCCAAGCAGGTTGAGGAAGTTTGCAGTAGCCCTGTGGTATAATTTCTGGCATGTCAGAGGTTGCACTATATAGGAAATATCGCCCGCAAGATTTTGATGATGTAGTGGGGCAGAAGCATGTTGTTGAAGTACTTGAAGGGCAAATTAAGACTGGCAAAATCGCTCATGCCTACCTTTTTTCGGGTTCTAGGGGCACGGGTAAAACCACTCTTGCTAGGATTTTAGCTAAGGAGCTTGGCTGTGGCTGGAAGGACGTTTACGAAATTGATGCTGCATCCAATCGTGGTATTGACGAGATTCGTGAACTTCGCGAGGCTGTTCAGACGCTACCATTTGAGGGGGCATATAAAGTTTACATAATAGACGAGGCCCACATGCTTACTCCACCGGCCTTTAACGCACTTTTGAAGACGCTAGAGGAGCCTCCCAAGCACGTTATATTTATTCTTGCGACGACCGAAGAGCACAAACTACCGGAGACTATAGTCTCCCGTTGCCAGAGTTTTACATTCAAGCGCCCGACCGAAGAAGAGTTGCGCGAACGCCTAACTCACATTGCAAAAAAGGAAGGGTACACCGTAGATCCACACGCGCTATCGCTAGTTGCTCTGTTGGGTGAAGGATCCTTCCGAGATGCCATTGGAGTGTTTCAGAAGGTTATTAGTACTTCGAAAGATAAAAAGATTACATCAGACGAAGTTGAGAAGATAACGGGTGCGCCGTCATCTAGTTTGGTGCAAGATTTGATACGCAATATTCTTGACGGAGCGACTGACAAGGCTCTTAAAACCCTCTATGACATTCAGGAAAAGAACTTGGACGTAAAACTGTTCACTAAATTAGTTTTGCAATCGGTGAGGTTTAGTATGCTCACCTTGTATGCTCCTGAACTAAAGAAGGAAATATCAACTAGAGCCGCAGAAGGTGAGCTAACTTTTTTTGAAGAGGTAAGTAAGCACAAAAACTCAAAAATCTTGCCGCTTTTGCTTCGCGAACTACTAGGGGTCTATGTGGATATCGACAACGCCTACATCAAAATTTTGCCTATGGAGCTGGCTATTTTGAAGGTTTTGAAACAGGATTAGGGGTACTGTATAATATTCGAGTTAGTATTATTTAAAAATAAATTATTGAGCATGAAAATTAAAACTGCATATTTAGGGTTACCAATTTTGGTCGGGGCACTTTTGTTTTCAGGTATTGCCCTAGCTCACCCCCCGACAATTGCCATTGATGCAATTCCGGACATGGAGTTTGAATCTTTTCCCGAGTCATATACGGTAACCGGAACAGTAACACATGCGAGTGCTACTGGTCCCGGAGAAATAAACGTATGCCGTTTAACTGTGCTCAAGGTAACTGTTTCGGATGGAGTTAACCCATCGGTGACAATCTTAGACGACGCAACACCAAAAACAACATTTGGCTGGTCTCCATCTTGCGCGGTTTCAGATGATTGGTCCACCAACTGGGATATAACTGCACCGGGCACTTATACTCTTACTGCAACAATTAAACACGTCGGAGCGACTGGAAGTGATGAGGAAGTTAGCGTAATAACCGAAGAGGTGGTTATTGTTGACACCACAGCGCCGGTTATAGTTCCTACAGTTTTACCAGATGCTAACGCAAACGGTTGGAACAATACAGATGTGGAAATTAGCTGGGACGTTACAGACCCAGATTCAGACATTCTTTCCACAGAAGGATGCGAGACGGTCGTATTAACTGACGAAACTGCCGGCACAACCATAACCTGTACCGCGACAAGTGAGGGTGGAACGAGCGAAGAGTCGGTAACAATTATGATTGATAAAACGGCCCCAACGATTTCTGGCTCACGCACTCCCGCCCCAAATGCAAATGGCTGGAATAATACTGATGTGGTCGTTGACTTCTCTTGCGAAGATGCTCTCTCGGGCGTGGGTACAAATACAGTAGCAGGAGGAACAGTCTCGACTGACGGGGCAGGGCAATCAGTAACTAATAGCGGCGAGTGTGTTGATATTGCAGGTAACAGTGCGGCAAATGCAACTGTTTCGGACATCAATATTGATAGGACTGCGCCAGTGATCGTTATTACCACTCCAGGAGACGAAAGCATGTTTAGTTTCAAAGAAGTGGTGAACGCTTTTTGGTCAGCGACAGACGCACTTTCGGGGGTTGATACGGCGATAGGTACTACCGCTTCTGGCGACCCAATAGATACAAATCCTATAGGCGCTTACACCTACACTGTTTCTGCAACCGACTTGGCGGGGAACATGTCTCTACTAACAAACGACTACACCGTTGTTCCTTACAGCTTCGGTAACTTCTTAGCGCCGCTTAACCTAGCCAAGAAGGACTTCAATAAATTATCTACAATTCCGGTGAAGTTCCAGCTCTTTGGTCTCGGTGGCGGATTCATTCCGGATGCAATAGCGCAACTCTGGGTTGATGGTGTACCGGCAGTTTCGAGTGGATCCGCGAACGCGGAAAACTACTTCCGCTACGATCGAGCTGTGAATCAGTACATCTTCAATCTATCGACCAAGATGCCCGTACTTACTCTAGGTACCCACACGCTTCGGGTAACTCTTGATGACGGCTCAAGCCATGAGATAACAGTCAGGATAAAGTAATACTGATTGAAAAAAGCCCAAAAGTAAGGCACAATAAAACCGCTCATGAGAGTGGTTTTATTGTTTTATTTAACATATTGCTCGTGGTTAGAGCTGCCCTGTCGTCTAACGGTAGGACTCCAGGTTTTGGACCTGGGTATCTTGGTTCGAATCCAAGCGGGGCAGCTCTGGTCGTGAGCGTTAGTAAAATGTATTTCGTATATATCATTGAATGTGTCGACTCTACTCTTTATACTGGTATAACCACAGATGTTAAACGGAGATTTGAGGAACACAAGAGTGGCCGAGGCGGGCACTATACTGGAGCCAAAAAGGCAATGAGAGTAGTGTATAAAGAGAAGCATCCCAATCGGTCATCAGCATCAAAAAGAGAAGCCGAAATCAAAAGTTGGCCCCGCAAAAAAAAGCTTGCATTAATTAACGATTAAATATGGAAATTAAGATTAGTAGGGTGCGGGTTTTAAAGTGATTTTTATGCTTGTGGGTGGTATAATATCGGGGTGATGCTTTTTATTAACTTTATTGTATAAAAATGTCTCAAAAAACTTTTTTCGTAGCACTTTTCGCCCTTGTTCTCACCACAGCAGGTTTATTTACCTCTTCTGCAAGTGCAAATCATACCTGGGGGAATTATCACTGGGCTCGGACTGCAAATCCCTTTACTCTTAAACTCGGTGATAACGTAACTTCTAAGTGGGACGCCTCACTTCTTATTGCGTCTACCGATTGGAGCCTATCAAGTGTGCTCGATACGACCATAGTTCTCGGAGCCACGAACCCAAAGAATTGCAAAGCTGTATCCGGCCGAGTAGAAGTGTGCAACAGTAAGTACGGCAACAATGGCTGGCTTGGTATCGCAAGCATCTGGGCAAACGGTGCGCATATTACGCAAGGCACGGTTAAACTAAACGACACATATTTCAACACCGCCAAATACAACACGCCGGCGTGGAAGCAGCTCGTTATTTGCCAAGAGGTTGCTCACACATTCGGACTAGACCACCAAGACGAAAACTTCACCAACCCAAATCTTGGCACGTGCATGGACTACACCAACGATCCTTCTACGAACCAGCATCCAAATCAGCACGACTACGATATGCTTGAAACAATGTACGCTCATCTCGATTCAGGAACCACCGCCAGCCAAACTCCTTCATCAAACAGACAGGAGGTTGATCACTCTGACCCATCTGCATGGGGTAAGCAAATAAGAACATCATCTGACGGTCACGGAGCGCTATACGAACGTGACCTAGGCAAAGGCAATAAAATATTCACATTCGTTATTTGGGCGAACTAAACAGTCTGGAGTAAGATTGATTTCTGGATGGTTTTATGATATAATTGACGGGTGAGAACAGTTAACAAAGAACTACAGGCAAATCAAGATCAAATATCTCTTCTAGATTTTTTGGGGTCTTTCAATAAAAACATGCCTGCTGGCTATCCCTTAGCGACAGCAGGTCTGTTAAAAGAGTTCAAAGAGTCACATGAGGTGCTTTTCAAAAATGGTGACTCGTGGTCTCTCGATTTGCACCGAAAGAGGTTTATGGATTGGCTCCCCAGAAACATAGAGAGTCGTAATTGACCCATGGATAGTTTTGTAGTATTCTAACTGAACTTCGGCCGGGAGGCCGATTTTCATTTCTAAAAATATGGAGATACGAAACATTGCAATTATTGCTCACGTGGACCACGGCAAGACTACCCTTACCGATGCGCTGATGCGCCAAACGGGTGGAGGAGAAGAGGGTGTCTCTATGGACTCAAACGCACTCGAGCAAGAGCGCGGTATTACTATTTATGCCAAAAATACCTCTGTTTTATACAACGGTACGAAAATAAACATTGTTGATACTCCCGGCCACGCCGACTTCGGTTCTGAAGTTGAGCGCGTCCTTAGAGCAATCGATTCCGTACTCCTCGTAGTAGACGCCCAAGAAGGGCCAATGCCGCAAACTCGCTTTGTGCTTAAGAAATCTCTGGAACTTGGCCTCAAACCCATTGTTGTAATAAATAAAATTGATAAACCAGCGGCTGACCCTGCCAAATGCGAGGAGCAGGTACTCGAACTTTTCCTTGAACTGGGTGCCAATGATGACCAGTCGAACTTCCCGGTGGTTTACGCTATAGGCCGTGAGGGGATTGCCAAGCGCAAACTTACCGATGAGTCTAAAGACTTAATGCCCCTGCTTGATGTCATACTCGAGCATGTGCCTCCTGCCAATAAAGAAGCTGGTGGTACTTTGTTAATGCAGTCATTTAACCTGGGGTATGATAACTTCCTGGGCCGAATGGCTGTATGTCGTATTTATGAAGGAAGTGTTTCTTCAGGGCAAAACGTATTTGTAAAAAAGCCAAATGGGGAAGCTAGAACAGGGAAGTTAACAAAACTGTTTACGTTCAAAGGGATCAGTAAAGAAGATGCCGGAACTGCGCTCGCTGGCGATATCGTGCTTATAGCGGGACTTGCAGATATCGACATAGGAGAGACAATAACTGATTTTGAAGGCGCCAAACCGTTGCCTGCTATTGCCGTTGACGAGCCCGCCATCACGATTAACTTTTTGGTAAACAACTCTCCGTTTGCGGGCAAAGAGGGAAAGTTCGTAACGTCGCGTCAGATCAAAGAGCGCCTCGAAAAGGAGCTTGAGATCAACGTGGGTTTGCGAGTCGAGTTTCAGGCGGCCGATTTGTTTAAGGTATCGGGCCGTGGTGAACTTCACATCGCCATTCTTTTGGAAAATATGCGCCGTGAAGGTTACGAGCTGCAGGTATCACAACCTCAAGTTATTATTCACGACAACAACGGAGTTAAAGAAGAACCTTTTGAAGAAGTTGTCGTCGACTCTCCATCTGAGTTTCAGGGCGTAATTATCGAGAGGCTTGGAGTGAGAGGTTTTATACTTAAGGACATGAAAATCCATAACGAAAGCGTCCGCATCATCTTCGAAGGGCCAACTCGCGGGCTTCTCGGTTATCGCAACCAGTTCGTTATTGATACCAAGGGCGAAGGAATCTTATCTTCACGTGTCGTAGGCTTCCGGCCATTCGCTGGTGAAATAAAGAAGAGGTCTGCAGGCTCAATGATCTCGATGACGGGCGGCAAGGCCCTCGGCTTCTCTCTATGGAATTTGCAGGATCGTGGCGTGCTCTACATCGGCCCTGGGGCGGAAGTTTACGAAGGCCAAGTAATTGGCAATACCTCAAAAGGAGAGGAGATGGAAGTAAACCCAACCAAAAGTAAACAACTCACCAACATGCGTTCAAAGGGGTCGGACGAAGCTATTGACCTTGTCCCCCCATACGAGCTTACAATCGAGCGCGGCCTTGAGGTTATGACCGAAGATGAGTACCTAGAGGTCACCCCCAAGAGCGTCCGCCTCCGCAAACAGTTCCTCACCAACATCGACCGCTCCCGCGCCAAAAGGTAATACTTTTGTTAGAATGTCCGCATGAAAGTTTACGTCTTGGGTAGCACCCATTTTATGAAAGAGATGGTTGAGGCAAAGAATAAACTTTGCGAGCTTGGTCTTGATGGTTGGATTCATCCTCATTACGAAGCTTTTGTTCGGGGCGAAAAACAAGATCACCTTAAGCGCTGGAATAACGGCGAAAAAGCTGCCTTAAAAAGAGAGAATAACTATCTAAAAGTGCATTACAAACATATTCTCGAGAGCGACGCTATTTATATAGTAAACATTGAGAAGAGTGGAAAGGAAAACTATATCGGTGGAAACGTACTAATAGAAATGGGTCAAGCATTTGTGAATAACAAGAAAATATTTTTGTCTAATGATATCCCGACTTATTCTCCTTACGCTGACGAAATTATCTCTATGGATCCTATCTGTCTCAGGGGAAATATCGAGAATATCAAAAACTACACATGAAGGAAGAACAACTAGAAGTTATAAATGAAGACGATGAAGTGATTGGTCTTGAGTCCAGGGAAACTATCCACCAAAAGGGACTTCTACATCGTGAAATTCATGTATGGTTTATAACTCCAAATCGAGAAATTATCTTCCAGCATAGAGCAAAAAACAAAGATACTTATCCAGACAAACTCGACGCAACTGTCGGTGGTCATGTTGAACCCGGAGTGTCATACGAAGAAACTGCTGTCAAAGAATGTGAGGAAGAAACCGGCGTAAAGCTCGATCTCTTAAATCTTAGGCTCGTGTATGTTTACCTTTTTGATGACAACATTAGCGACTTACGAGTTGAGGAAGGCAAAGCGATTGGTTTTGAGGCGTGGCGAATAGATTCGCTACCCAGTCTCTCCAAACAGGATCAAGAAAGGTTTATTCCCATGATATTATCAAAGGAATTTCTTGATTTGTTCGAAGAAGGACAAAAAATATTAGACATGAAATAATTATAAGTATGAAAATCTGTATCTGTTCATCAATGGCGTTTTATAAACAATTCTCGGATCTAAAGAATGAATTAGAGAAATTGGGTCACGTTGTACTTGCTCCTGATATTGAGTTTAAAATCGTAGGAGATGATACTTCAGTGGGTGCATATTTTGACAGACATGGAGGTGTTGACGCTTTTCCTCCCAATCACGAAGTCTGGAAGAAAAAAGGAGATGCCATTAAAAAACATTTTAGGAAAATTGACGAAAGTGATTGCGTTTTGATAACAAATTACGAAAAGAAGGGCATTCAAAACTATGTTGGTGGCAACACATTTCTAGAAATCGGATACGCCTACGGAAATGGCAAAAAGATTTTCATTCTAAATGAGTTGCCAAAAGAATCATCGTACAAAGAAGAAATACTTGGTATGCAACCGATTGTGCTCAATGGTGATATAACAAAAATCTAAAGACCCCTTACTATTTTGCGGGTGTTTTCGATGATTGAGTTTAGGAGGTATCGTGGCTTGTTG
>Ga0209541_10003423_pt1 | contig 29148 bp, 27 predicted proteins | sample RifCSPlowO2_01_FD_184027 | JGI IMG/M metagenome (GOLD analysis project Ga0209541, IMG submission 184027) | Groundwater microbial communities from Rifle, Colorado - Rifle CSP2_plank lowO2_0.1 (SPAdes) (version 2) | ecosystem: Environmental > Aquatic > Deep subsurface > Groundwater | place... | reverse complement strand
CAGCAGCTGCCAGCCATCCAGGGAAACTTCTGCGCCGCTCACATTCTTGAGCTCTATCCACTCGTCATTTGCAGAATTTGCAGTGCCCATCCAAGCTACCTCGTTGATAACAATAGGAGTGTGTATGGGGCTTCCAAGATTATCTTTTGAGCAGACGGCGGGTCCAGCTGAAGTTTGAGGGCTTGACGCGCCTCCTCCGCCACCTCCACCACCGCCGCTAAACACAACGGGTTTTTGAAACGGCTGAAAACTTGCATCCTGCGCATAAGAAGCGCAAGCCAAGCCCTGCTCTTCAATTTGTCCAACAATGCCTTGTGCAATTCCGGAAATTTGGTCAAGTTCCTGGATTGAATAAAACGGCGCTGCTGCCCTGGCCTCCATAATCTTTTGCGCCCGTACCGCTCCAATCTGGACAATCTCCTGCAACAGCTCGTTATCAGCCACATTAACGTTTATCTGCCCGTTAGCGCACCCCGCAAACACCAGTTCTTGCATCTGTTCTTGTCCATCATCCTTATCCTTGCTGTCATCCTTAATCGGATTAAGGATTTGCTCGGCTTCTACCTCATCCCTAATCGGATTAAGTTCTTGTTTAATTATTTGTTCGGTCTCATCCTTAGTCTCGCCAAGGATTACCTCATCCTGTGGAAAACTTAATGAGATTAAGTTTTCCACAGATTCTGCTTCTCCCTCCTTATCCTTGTCCTGGGCAAGGTTTTGCTCTTGCAGGGCCAACTGCTCCTTAAGTTGGTTAAGTTTGACTTGAATAGCATCAAACCCCTGAGATTCTTCCTGGAATGGGTCCACCAACCCCGCACCTCCAAGGGCAACTATCTGCGACACAAACGAAAAGAACTCTTCTGTAATATCTTTTACAACTCCCACTCCCTTGCCAAGGGTATTGGCAAACTCAATACCAGCGCCCCCAAGAGCGTCAAGCACTTTCTTTATGGCAGTAAGCTTGTTGAGAAGATTGATTTTCTGCTCCTCTATTGGATACGGCAACTCCTTTGCCAGCTCCAGTCGCGGTACTTTGTCTGGAAAACTGATATCTATACTTGGAGCTGATAGAAACTCAATATTTTTTCCGATTGAAATATCTATGTCAAACTTTAAAACAAATGGGTGAAGTTTTTCTCCCTTCGGGAGTCCTGGATAAGGGTTCGTATAACCCCAGCTTGCGCCTCCAGATGGTGGATCTATATGGTTGGATGAAAATACTTCTAGAACTAATTGGCCCTTTCCATTCATTGGAGAATCGGTGACTATGATATATTGCATTTCGTCCTGCAAGTCGCCACTAGCTCTTCTGATATTGTTTTGAAAAAGCCAATTGGTAACATAGTTCACTGCCATCTCGACACTTTTGTTTTCTAATTCAGTCAGAATTGTTTTTATAGTCTGTTCAGATATTTTCTTTATAAGAGATGTAGTATTAAGTACTACTTTTACAGCTTCAGTGGTAATAAACCCAGGAAGAAACGATATATTTTTATCTCTAAGCGCTGCTCTAACGGAAAAAAGCGCAGCTTGTTTTTCTACGCTCCATAAATAGAAATCTGAATTGGTCAACTCTCGCTGGATTAGACCAAAAAGGGTATTCCTTTCTAGTTGCGATAATAGGAGTACTTCTTTTACGATAGAATCGGACTCTATATCTTGTGCATACGTAAAGTTCGAAAATGGATGGGATAGAAAAATCAGTACTATAATTGTCAAAGTCCCTAGCTTCTTCATTATTATAATTATAGAGACAGGAGAATTACTGAAAAAGTAGTTTATATCGAGAAATTGTTTAAGAATTCCTCAAACTGCTTCAAACAATTTTCTTTATCTTTTTCTAGAAAACGAATACCGAAACGCACAACGCCTTCCATATCCATGGGCAGCTCAATCCTCACCGACTCTCCAAATTGTTTATAATAATCAGAGTCTGGTGGCGGCATAAGAGAAGTCTGCAATGCGGCTTTTCCATTTACTACTATGACGTCCTCTTTACTCGTATCTCGTGTGTATCTATCGGGATTTTCTCTAACCGACGCCATTCGTGCGCTTAGAGTAGTAACTGTATCCTCCTGATACTCTGTTTCTAAACTAAGAATACAACCTCCAAGGATAGCAATATTAGTACCATCCTCACTTTGCTCAAAAGTTGTATCGGCTGATAGAATATCCAAAACATATTCACCCTCAAGCTCACCTCTCTGACCCTCTAGTCTCCATCTCTCGGGAACTTTAAAGCTGAAACCAGCTGCTGTATTGGTAACAAGGGTGCCTTGAGGAGTTTCCTCAATCTTATAATCCCCCTCCTGGCTCCATTGGGTGGGGGTGGTGATGTGTTCTTCTTCTGGTGAACTTGCTCCGAGCAAGTATAAAAAAATCCCTCCGACGACAACGACAAGAAGGACTCCCACTCCAATAAGTATAGTTTTATTCATATTTTATAGTACCTACTGTGGTACTGCCATACTTGGCATGCTTGAAATCCAGTTTCAAGCAGCCAGGTTTCAAACAATCGGTTAACTCTTAGGGCATATTCGACACAACTCTTTTATTCTACCTATTTGCAAACAACCCCCGCAATACTGTCTCCTGTGGATAACTAAGCTAAGCTTAGCTTAGGTGGAGATAGAAACTTAGGCGGAGACAACTACCTCCTATGGAAAACTTAGTTTGGCTAAGTTTTAGTTTTAATCTCAAAAGAGTCGTGATCCTTTTCAAACTTTATGCGGTATCTATCAAAAAAACCTTCTTCTCCCAGCAGGAGGCCAACTGAGTTGCTATTAATAAAGCCGACTGGGATAGAAATTATATCATTCATATAGGACAGCTTAATTCTGACCCCTTGTATAAGGAAAACATCGGCGCCGCCGGCGATACCTTCAAACCTTTTGGGTTTAGCTTTCTCTAGGTCAATCCCTAAAACCCTTGCGACTTCTATATTAAAAAGAGAGGTATCGGCTCCTGAATCTACAAGCGCATCAAAGCTTTTACTCTCGTTTGGGCCGAATACCTCAATTTCTACCATAGGTCTTTTTACCCATTTGAGAGTCTTTTCCGGCGGGTAAAAAGACGTATACTTATATTTCATATCCCGGTAGGAGCGTAGCGAGCGTCGGCTGGAAATGCACGCATGAGAACTACATCTCGAGATTGAGATTTGGAAACTACTTCTCTGAGGTTAGCACCACTTGCGACAACTTTCTTTCGATCCCTTGAAAGCGCGACCCACTTATTTGCATAAGGTTCAAGCAGCTTCCTAAGATCATAATTTCTCTGTTTTGAATCCATATATCTAATATTAACTCAACTCACAGTAAAGGTCAAAAGCTAAAGGCCCAGGAAAGTGCGGAGGACTGAAGCAGGGATGGCGAAAATGTTGCCTTGGAGGTCGGATTCGGCAAGACCAGCCACCCTCCCCTCAACATCAAAGAGAGGGGCACCGTCAACATCTTTCTGTTCCACAATGGAAGTCACAAAAGAGTCTTCTTTTGTGCTCTTTATAATCCCCAGATTCACAAAAGCTAAACTCTCTGTCCCCTTGATTTCTTTTGCCAGCAGCACCAGGCGCTCTCCAAGCTCTATTCCCCCGTTGCCCGCAAACCCTGTTGTCTGCAAGCCCGCATCTTCTATTTTCAAGAGCGCAAGATTGCTGGCCAAATCACGCTTTAGCACCTGGGCTCGCGCTGGCTCTTTGCCCTCCGCATACACGTCAACTAACCAGCCCTGGGGAACCAGCGAAGACAAGGTAACAATAAGGCCGTCTGAAGTGTACACCAGGCCGGAACCCTGCCTGGCGCCGGCTGACTGCACGGCAACCACGGTTCCTTTCATTTTTGGGACAATGCTTTCTATGGCTGCATTCTCCCGAACAAATATCTGTTCTACGGGGGCTATCACCTGTGTTCTTGTTTTCCAGTCCTTGAGAAACTGCCAGTTTTGGAAGGCAGGATTTGCGGCCAAAGCGGGCAATAAAAAGGCCTGGGACCACATGCCTCCCAGGGCCCCAAGTAAGAATACGAGCAGGAGTAAAAAGATGCGCCTTGCCATTTACCTTAAAGCTGCTTTTGCAAGCTTTCTTCTGGGGGAAGATTTCAGGGAATCCATGGAAGAAAGCAGCACAATCTCCCTGTTTTCCGCGTCAACTTTTACCTTGTTCCCCGGAGAAACCTCTCCTGCAACAATCTTGAGAGACAACGGGTCTAATACCTGGCGCTGGATAACTCTGCGCAGCGGCCTTGCTCCAAGGGAAGGATCAAAGCCCTGTTCTGCCAAAAGTTCTTTTGCCTTCTCGGTAACATCCATTGCAATGCCTTTGGAGGCGATGCGGGAGGCAACCCTGGAAAGCTCCAGTTCCACAATTTTCTTGATTTCCGGCTTTGTCAGATAGTTAAAGATGATGATTTCGTCAATGCGGTTCAAAAACTCGGGACGGAACTCTTCTTTAAGCGCCCCCATGACTTTGTCCCGGACAGAAGTTTTTCGTCCTTCTGAATCATTCCCCATGAAGCCCAGGGGCGAAAGCTCGGCTATGTGCGCGGAACCCACGTTTGATGTCATAATCACAATGGCGTTCTTAAACGAAGCCGCCCTGCCCTTGGCGTCGGTCAAACGGCCATCTTCCATAATCTGCAAGAGAACGTTAAACACCTCGGGGTGCGCCTTTTCAATCTCATCAAACAGAATCACGGAGTAGGGGCGCCTTCTGATTTTCTCGGTCAGCTGGCCTCCCTCCTCATACCCCACGTATCCCGGGGGGGAACCTATCATTCTGGAGGCGGTGTGGCGCTCCAGGTACTCTGACATATCCAGGCGTATTAAGGCGTTCCCGTCGTTAAATAAGAACTCGGCTAGGGCCTTTGCGGTTTCGGTTTTTCCCACTCCCGTGGGACCCAAAAACAGGAAAGAACCCAGGGGCCTGTTTTCTTCAGACAGCCCTGCCCGGTTGCGGCGAATCGCGTTGGAAATGGCGCCGACTGCCTCTTCCTGGCCTATGATGCGCCGCTTTAAGGCGTCTTCCATCTTTTCCAGCTTCCTTGCCTCTTCTTCCATCAGGCGCATTGCCGGAATGCCCGTCCACCTTGAAACCACCAGGGCAACGTCTTCTTCGGTCACTTCTTCTTTCAGCAAAGGGTTGGCTTTTTGAAAACGGGCGAGCTTCTTTTCCTCAAAGCGCAGACGTTTCATTAACTCGGGTATCTTGGCATACTTTATCTCAGCGGCTTTTTGCGAGTTTCCGGCCGCCTGTTCCCGTTCCACCTGGAACTTTGCCGTTTCCAGCTCCTTTTTAATCTCCTTTATCGCGTCAATCACTTCCTTTTCAGACCTCCACTTTAACTCAATCGCCTTTGCCTTTTCGGTAAGGTCAGCTAGGATCCTGGCATTGGCCTTTATTTTTTTCTCTTCCTCCTCTTCTGCTTTTAATGCCTGCTGCTCAATTTCAAGTTTTTGAATGTGGCGCTTCAGAGAATCAAGCTCTGATGGCTCTGACTCCATTTCCAAACGCAAAGAACTCATGGCCTCGTCCATTAAGTCCACGGCCTTGTCGGGAAGAAACCGGTCTGAAATGTAGCGGGCCGCCAGGTTGGCCGCGGCAACCAGAGCCGAGTCCTTTATCTTAACTCCGTGGTGCAGTTCATACTTTTCCTTGATGCCCCTAAGAATGGAAACCGTATCCTCAATGGTGGGTTCTGCCACGAATATGGGCTGGAACCTTCTTTCCAAAGCAGGGTCTTTCTCAATATATCTCTGGTATTCCTTGAGTGTGGTAGCTCCAATTGCCCGAAGTTCCCCGCGCGCCAAGGACGGCTTTAACAGGTTGGAAGCGTCAATGGCGCCTTCAGCGGCCCCAGCGCCCACCAAGGTATGCAGCTCATCAATGAAAAGCAAATACTTGCCGGCCGCCCTTTCAATCTCCTTTAACAGGGCTTTAATGCGGTCTTCAAACTCTCCCCGGTACTTGGTTCCTGCAACCAAAGCCCCAATGTCCAGGGCTATGATTTCCTTTTCTTTGAGGGATTCCGGAATGTCTCCTTTCACAATCTTTTGCGCCAGTCCTTCCACCACCGCGGTCTTGCCCACGCCCGCTTCCCCAATGAACACCGGGTTGTTCTTGGTGCGCCGCGAAAGAACCTGCATTAACCTTCTGATTTCCTGCTCCCTGCCGATGACGGGATCAAGCTTGCCTTGGTGGGCCAGGCGCGTCAAGTTCCTGGCGTATTTTTCCACCACCTGGTATTTGGATTCCGGGCTGGGGTCTGTAATTCTCACGCCTCCCCGAATCTGGGCTAAAATCTTCAGGGCGGTCTCGTAATCCAGGCGCCCGAACTCAACCTCACCAGCTCCCCCGGCAGCATCGGACCTGATAAAGCTGGTCCGTTCCAGGGTTTCTTTGGCCTTGGAATCCGTATCCAGCAACGCCAGAAACAGGTGTTCCACGGAAACATACTCGTCCCCCATTTTTGAGGCCTCTTGCCGGGCGCGCTCTAACACCTTGGCTAAATCCTGCGTCAGGTAGAACTGGCCCAATGGGTTCGCGGCGCTCACCACGGGAAGGCGCTCTAAAGCAACTTCTGCCTTGCGCTTCAGGCCCTCGGCATCTGCTCCAATCTTTTGCAGCAGTGTTAACACCACGCTTTCTTCCTGGGAAAGCAAGGAGTGCAGCAAATGCAGGGCATCCACCTGCTGCTGGCCCCGTTCCTGGGCAAGATTTTGCGCCTGAAACAGGGCTTCTTGCGCCTTGTGAGTAAAGTTGCCTGGATTCATAGATGTGTTCTCTATACCACGAAAAGAGGCGGCAGGCAAGCCCTTTATTCGCTCCGCTCCCCGAGGGTTGCGTTGAGAATCTTTTCTTGCTTGTTTCTCAACACTTTGAGCACCACGGCGTCCCCGGGGTCGTACTTCTGGATGATATCGGCCAGGGAATTCTCTTGCGAAATGCGCTCCCCGTTAAACTCCAGGATAATGTCGCCTGCAAGAACTCCTGCTTTTGCAGCTGAAGATTCCGCAACCACATCCCGCACCAGAACTCCGTAATCCACCGGCAAATTCTGTTCTTGCTGAACTGTTTTGTTCACCAGGCGATACTCAATGCCCAAGAACGGATACACAATCTTGCCCAGCGATTTCACCTGTTCAAGGCCGCGTTTCGCCTTGTCTGCAGGAATGGCAAAGCCGATGTTCTGAGCGTCCAGCACGGTCGCGGTATTAATCCCCACAACCTCCCCCGCAAGGTTCAGCAGCGGCCCCCCCGAGTTTCCCTTGTTAATGGCGGCGTCCGTCTGGATAACGTCTGCTATGGTTTCCACAAAGTTTCCTCCGGAAGCTGTGATGGTGCGCCCGAGCCCGGAAATGACCCCAACGGAAACCGTGTTGCGAAACTCACCTAACGCGTTGCCAATAGCAATAACGGTCTGCCCAATCTGCAGGGCGTCTGAATCGCCCAGCTCCGCAAAAGGAAAGGGCTTGGCTGTGAAGTCGCCTCCTTGGTCTATCACGCTCTCCTGGTCAATTTTCAAGATTGCCAGGTCCTGCACGGGGTCTTTTGCCAGAACGCGGGCGGGAAAGGAAGCGCCGCTTGTGGTAAAAACCGTGTAGTCCGCTGTCTCGTCTAGAACCACGTGCTTGTTGGTTATAACCATGCCGTCTAAAGAGACAATGAATCCCGAACCTCCCCCGACCTCCTGTTTTTCCGTGCCTCCCTGCCGGATTTCAAAGGAAAAGGGGCCGGCCTGGAATTGTTCCAGCACCGGAACATCTTTGGTAATCACAATGCTCACCACGGCAGGGGAAACGCTTTTTACCGCATCAATGATCTTCTGTTCCTGCGTGGTCTGGGGAGTATATTCTTTTTCCACGACGCGCTCTGACACGATGCGTTCCGGAACCTGAAGGCCCGCCTGTTCCAGCAAAGAGGCGGCTCGCTGCCATAAAGCTCCTCCAATCACTGCTCCTGAAACAAATCCGAATACCGCAGACACCACAATCACCAGTACCAACAGCAAAGCAAGCTCTTGCGCACCAATCCTTCGCGCAAGTTTCTGGAAAAGATTCTTGCCGCGCCTCAAGGGCTTTCTTTCTCTTTGCTCTCCACCTAGCCCAGGAGACGCCGGGGGTCCATAGATTTCCATACAGCACTTTCTATTTTACTTCTTTGGGGCAAGCTGTTCAACCGCTTTTTCCAGCGCTTTCACGGTTTTCTCTATGTCTTCTTTTTTGGCATGCTTTCCCAGGGTTATGCGCAGGGCGCCTGCTGCCTCTTTTTTGGTGTAGCCCATTGCCAAGAGCACGTGCGAGACCTCTTGGGTCAGCTCCGAGCACGCAGACCCGGTGGAAACCGCAATGCCTTTCTCATCCAGCAAAAAGACAATGTCTTTGCCCTCAATCCCTTCAAAAAGAAAGTGCGCGTTGTTGGCAAGCCGATGTTCCAGAGAGCCCGTGAGCTTTGCACCGGAAACTCTCTTGAGAACATCTTTGATAAGCTTATCCCGCAACTGCCGTATCATAATATTTCGGATTTCTGATTTCGGATTTCGGATTTCTCCAATGGCTTCTCCCATGCCCACGATGCAGGCCGCGTTTTCCGTGCCGGGCCTCATGCCCCTTTCTTGCCCTCCTCCCCGCAGGAGCGGCTGAAGAAGAACTCCGCTCCTGACATACAAAACGCCAGCCCCCTTTGGCCCATACACCTTGTGAGAACTCAAAGTAAGCAGGTCAACGCCGAGTTTGCCCACATTGCAGTCTATATAGTTCGCCGCCTGCACGGCGTCCGTGTGGAAGATAACTTTTGACTTTTGACTTTTAACTTTTGACTTCAGCCGATTGCCGATCTCGGCAATCGGCTGGATTGTCCCGATTTCACTGTTTGCATACTGAATGGATACTAAAACCGTATTTTCCTTGACTGCCTTCTCCACATCAACCGGGTCCAGGATGCCCTTCTTGCCAACAGAAATATATGTTGCCTTGATTTCTCCTCGTTTCTCAAGCTCTTGGATAGGAGCTAATACCGACTCATGCTCTATGGCAGATGTGATAACGTGCGGAACAGAAGAATGTGTGAAACCTGGTTTCACACAACCCTGAATCGCGAGGTTGTTTGCTTCTGTGGCCCCCGAAGTAAACACCACCTCGTTTGCGGAACAAGAAAGGAAGCCGGCAACCTGCTCTCTTGCCTTCTCCACGGCCGCCCTTGCTGTTTGCCCCAAGGAATAAACCGAAGAAGGATTACCGAACTCTCGCCCCAAGAAAGGCAGCATGGCCTTTCGCACGCTCGGGTCAAGCGGGGTGGTCGAGGCACAGTCCAAATAGATGAGTTTCTTTCTCATGATTTCCCTTTCTCTTTCCGTCCCTTGGGAGGATGCTCAAAGCGATACTTAAAGATGTCAGAACGGATTGGGCCGATAAGGGTCATGTAGACCTCCGATAAAAAATACTGGGTAATAATCCTTGCCATGTCTTCTTCCGCTCTCCGTGGAGAGATATAGAACCAAACATTGGTTAAAAACCCAAACTTTCCTTTCTTTGACGAGGCCTGAATGTATTTGAAATCCTCGCCAAGTTTTATACTCTCGTCAAAGCCCCCAACTTCCTCATGGAGCCATCGCCGCACCACAATGCAGTTGGTTGCGTGTGGGTAAAACTTCTCGGTGCTTTTGAAATACAGCTGGTAGAGCTTCTCAAAGACGCGGTAGATGCGCTTTTTGTTGGGTATTTTCATAAGGCATCCTGCCACGTCCAGGCGGCGCCGCTCAAACTCCTTGAAAAACCTTTTAAAAAAGTTTGGGGGGATGTTGGCGTCGGCATCCAGGAACACAAAAATGTCTCCTTTTGCAATCTTTGCCCCCTCGTTGCGCCCCTTTCCCGGCATTCCACCTTTTGTCACCCTGCATCCGAATGAACGCGCGATTTCAACCGTGCGGTCCCGGGAACCCGCGTCCGCAACAATAATTTCAAGGTCTTTGAGCCCCTGCTTCTTGACCGAGCGAAGCAGCACGGGAAGATAGTCCTCTTCGTTGAGAGTTGGAATAATAACGCTTATCATACTCATCTTGCTCTATTTCTTGGAACCGTCAAATATGCTTTTTGCTTCTTTCCAAAAACTATCATTATCGCGCACTTCCTTCATGAAATACCACCATTCTGCTCCCCACAGGTAAAAGGTATCCAGTCCTGTTGCCTTGGCAAAGGCAATGTTATTTTGAAAGTCAGCGAAAGTCATGGTCTTCCCCTGGTCCGCAAGGGAGGAGTCCTTCAGTTTCCCCGGGACCCAGGGCTCTGCCTGCAGCTCTCCCACTATCACTTCCTTGCCAAAGAGCTTTTCTACCAGCCATGCCTTTCTTGCGTAGAATAGAGGGGGAAAAGGAAAAGAGAGGTGCGTTTGAAACTCCCCGAACCATACTTTCCGGTACAGGGTAACGGCCACCGTGTCTCCCAGGCGCGCGGCATTAAACCACAAAGACAGCTCCCCTGCGTCTGAGACAAGCACGTCGTGTCCCGAATCCAAGGATTGTACCAGCTCCACCTCCTTTTGCAAGAACGAGAAGTCCCTCCAGGGGCATTTTCCAAAGGGGAACAGGGGTTCGTTCTCTACCTGCCAGGCGGCAAGGGCCGGGTGTTCTTTGTACCTCAATACCACCGCCTCCAGCATCTCTAAAATCTCTTTTTGCAGCTCTTGGTACGAGAGTTCTGCTGCCCACTCTGGGATATGGCATTCAGGCCACCGGGGGGTCTTCATGCCCACTGTCAGCATCACCTCTGCCCCGTGCTCTTTTGCCCTGTCCATGAGCCAATCCAAGTCCTCAAAAGAAAATGTCTGGTTCTCTTGCTCCAGCGCGTCCCAGTGGACCGCCACCCTCAGGTTCTTTGTCTTAAGGTCTTCCAGCAAGGCAAGATAGGTTTCTTTCCAGTCCAAGCCAAGCTCTCCTGCCTGCTTTATAGAAAAGTTCGCTCCCCAGGTAATATTTTTTGCTTCTTTTGCCCCCCCCACAAACAGAAACAGAAAAATGACAACAAAAGACGCAAGAATGAAAAGAATAATTTTCATTATCACACCTTATCAAAAATCCGCCTTCTTGGCGATTCTTTTGGGCCCTGTCAGGAAAGCGCGAGTACCAGAAGCCCCAGGGCAATCAAGGCAATTGCCCCTGCCTTTTGAAAAAGAATCTTGGGGGAAACCTTTTCCTTGAGAACGCGGGGGAAAGCATAGGAAAGAAAAATCGCAAGCAGGAACAAAAGCACGTATTGGACTCCCTGGAGGGCCGCGACAAAGGCGACCAAAGAAAGAGGCGCAAGAAAGATTGCGAACTGCTGCAGCAGCCCTGCTGCCACACCGGTCCCTTGATTCAAAAGAAAGACAAGGGCCGTGGTGCGCCGTTTCCAAACCGGTCGCGCAGCTCCCCTTGCCAGCTGGAACACCGCCTCTCGAACCTCCCTGCTAAACAAGAAAAAGAGGGCTGCCATGATTCCACCTCCCAGGCGCCCCCACAAAAGTCCTATCCAAAAGGATTCCCGCTCAAACACGTATCCTATGCTCACAAAAGAGAATGCAAAAAACAGGGCTACGAGCACCAAAAGCCACATGCTCTGGAAGATTGCTCCTTTCTTTTTCTCCCAACTGATAAGAACGCTCCCTCCCGCCAGCAGCAGCAGGGAAAGAAGCCGGGGCAAAGAAAAGACGCTAAAAGTTCCAAGGAAGAGAACGGTGAAAACAAGGGAGAACAAGGGGGTAAATCCTCCGATGGCCGGAATGACGCGCGAGGGCTCAAACAGGCGCAGGGCCTCGTACAGAAAAGACAGGGCGAGAATAAAGGACATCCCAGAAAGAACGGCAAACAAAAGGGAATCGGCGTTGTGCGGAAAAAAGCCCAGCACGGGAACCAAAAGCACGAGCAGCGTGCCAAGAACTCCCACAAAAAAAGCGAATGCGCGGGGCTTTAGCTTTGCCGTGTCCACGAGAAAGTTGTCCAGAATGGAGACGGCGGCAAACAAGAAGTAGGAAATGACGGCGACCCCTAGCCAAAGCATGTCAGGAAGCGCTTACCCTGCTTATAATGTTTGCTGTGCCGTTTCTCTCCATCTCAACGAACCCCTGCATGGCCGCCTCCGCAAACAATCCCTGCTTAAGAAAATCCGGGAGCCACTCTCCAGCATACTCAACCTTTAGCTGGTCTACGGCGGCCCCTATGCGCAGCAGCCACTTTCGGTTCTGCACCTCTTGGGACCCAATGGAAGGGGCAAGGAGCAGGGGAATGCCGAGGGACGCGTAAAAAGAAAGTTCAGACGGCTTGGTCCAGAGAATGTCGGCGGTTCCCAGCACCTTTGTGAAGTGCGCAAAGTACTCTTCTTTGCTCTTGCACGATACCACTTCAACTTCTTTTGCGGACAACCCCTCTGCCTTTGCGGCCCTCCTGAACTTGAGGGCCGCGTCCTCATGGGTGGAGGCAACCATGCAGAGACGCAGCTTCCCCTCCTTCAGCAGGGGGGCCAGAGAGCGAATCATCTGCTCGCCCAGGGCCTGCTGAGCTCCCGCTCCTCCCACGGCAAAGGTGAGGACCGGGGCTCCGTCCGGTTCGGTCGGCACTTTCCCCAGGTACGAGCGAACCACGTCAGCATACCTGGTAAGATACTTTCTTTGGGGGTCCAAGCGTATGAGGCGCCGCGCCAGGGCCTTTTTGGTTTGGAGAAACCCTTCCCCGCTTGTGAACTCTTCTGGCAGGGGAAACCCGGTCAGGAAAATATTTTCCTTTGGCACTCCATACTGCGCCAGACGCTCTGCAACCAGCTGACTGGGGGCACAATAGCGAATCTTGGTCTTTTGCGGAAACAGGGGAACCCAGGCGCGGGCTGCGTCGCTGTCGGTCACCACAAGATAGATGCGACCTTGGTACCCCCAATGTTCTGCCATGAAAGCCAGGGCCGGAAAGGTTGCCACAAAAGGCAGGGGCCGCTCATCCAGCTTTTCTATGAGGTGGCGCCCCCAGTGCCTCTTTTCCATTAACCCGTATATGGCTCTCAACTGAAGGCCCGCGGGCTCCAGGGGGCGTTCCTTTGGATAAAAGGGCTTGATTTCCTGCACCTTGTCCATAAGGGAAAACGCCAGATCTCCCAGAACAGGGATTTTCTTGAATCGCGAGATGAACTCGTACACGCTTCTTGTTTCCTGCCAGATGATACGGTCCAAGTCCGGCATGCCGGCATACTCGTTTGCCGCGATTATCTTTCCCTGCACGGCAAGGCCGCGCAGGGCAAACGCGGCCCGCTGGTGCCCGTATCCCATGTCCACGGCAACAACCCACGCCCCGTTAGAAGTCCGTCTTTTTGTACTCAAGCGTTTTTGGTTCCTCATACTTTTGATTGACATATACGCCATTTGCCGTACAAGAGAAAAATTTTCTCAAATTTTTCTCCGCAGGACTTCTAACGGGGCACGCTTTTTTCATATCATTTCCATAATAGCATTGTTTCTTCCCGAAACTGAAACTTTCGCGAACGCTGAAAGTGCCAGGCAAACAAGGAAGCTGCAACAAGAAAGGGCAGCACGCTCCACAATGAAAAGCCCGCAACTTCGCTTGTCGCAAAGGGAAGTTCAGAAAGCGTTCCTATAACAAAAGAAAAGTAGGAAAGTAGCAATCCTTCCAAAAAAGCAAGCGGCGCTACCGCAAGAGGAAAAAGAAGGGCTGCCGCAAGCAAAAGAACTCCTCCCAGGAGCACAAGAGGAAGCAGCGGCACAATGAGCAGGTTTGCGACCAGCGAAACAAAAGACAGAATTCCAAAATGATGAAACACCAAGGGAAGCGTAAAGGCCTGCGCCGCAACGCTCATCCCGGCAACATCCCGCAGGCCAAAGGGATTGGGAAAGTTCCGGAAAACGTGCTGAAACAAAGGAAAAAATAAAAGGATGCCCAGAACCGCAAGAAAGGAAAGTTGGAATCCAATGTCGTGGGCCAGCAGCAAAGGATTGAAAAGCAGCATGCCCCCTCCGGCAAACACCAGGGCCCTCAAGGCGGCGTTCCTCCTTCCCAGCAGGCCAGCAGCCAGCAGGGAGCTTCCCATAATCCCTGCCCTCACGGCTGAGGCCTGAAATCCTGTGAGCGCAACAAAAAAAGCCAGAAACGCGAGAACCAGCAGAGAACTCTTCTTTTTTGCCAGTCCGAGACTAAGCAGGAAGGCAAACGCCATGCCGGAAAGTATGGCAACGTGCATGCCGGAAACTGCGGTGATGTGCCTTGTGCCTGTGGCGTTGAGGTCTTCTTTCAGCTCTTCTGGCAAGCCCGCCTTGTTGCCCAGCAGCATGGCGGAAAGCAGAGAGGATTCAGGCGGCGAAAACAGGGCGTCAAGCTTTTCCTGCAGCGTTTTGCGGAATCCTGAAAGGAAGGGTTCCTTCCCTTGCTCTGACACTTCTATTCTTGGGGAGAACATAATCCAATACACCCCCTCTTTTGCCAGGTACAGGGGATAGTCAAAATCCTCAAACGCGCTCGGGGACTGAATCTTTCCTACTAGGGAAAGCGTATCACCTTCCCTCACTTCCTCAAAGAGAGGGGCAAAAACAAGAATCCTGCCTGCGAGGCCATCTGCCTGCACCGTAATTCTCGTTCCTTGCTCATCTTGCTCAAGGGGAGCTACCACCCTTCCCTGAAAGGAAACCTGCTGGGGCTCGGCAAGAACATGCCCGAGGTCGGCTGAATAGGCATAGTGGCCCATGCCGAGGGCCGCAACCAGCACCAGCATTCCTGCAGAGGCAACTTTCCTTCTCTGCCAGAACACGCTGAGCAACAAAAGACCTAAAACAAGCAAAGCAAGAATCAGCAACGGAGAAGAGGAGAAAAAAGAGGAGAAAAAAATTCCGGCTCCAAACGCCAGAACAGCTCCAAACACATGTTCGGAAAGAAGCATCAGGAAAATATTCCCTTTTTAAAACCCGTGGCAATGAGGGTAATCTTCACCTCGCCCGCCTTCAGGCCTTTGTCGTACACGGTTCCGAAGATAATGGTTGCCTCGGGAGCAAGCTTCTCCCGTATTTTCTGGGCTGCCTCGTTCACCTCCGCCAAGGTCAAGGTGTCTCCTCCCGCAATATTAAAGAGCACTCCGTTCGCTCCCTGAATGGACATATTCAGCAAGGGAGAGTGGAGGGCGGCTTCCAGCGCCTGCTCAATGCGCTGTTCGCCCTTGGCCCTGCCCATGCCGAAAACCGCTTGTCCGGCCGAGGACATGATGCTTCTCACGTCCGCAAAGTCCACGTTGATGATGCCCGGAATCACGATAAGGTCTGAGATGCCCTGCACGGCCTGGCGCAGAATCTCGTCGGCTGACCAAAACGCGGACAGCACAGTGGTTCCGGGCTCTATGAGCTCAAGAATCTGGTCGTTTTCAATGACAAGAAGGGTATCCACCTTGCCCTGCAGCTCCAGCATGGCTTTTTGAGCCAGCTTGTTTCTCCAGGAACCCTCAAAGGAAAAGGGCTTGGTCACCACGGCAACGCTCAGTATCTTTTGCGCCTTTGCCATTTCGGCTATTGGCACTATGGCTCCTCCGCCCGTTCCCCCTCCCAAGCCGGCTGCCAGAAACACCATGTCGGCTCCCTGCAGCGCCTGGAGCAGCTCTTCTCTGCTTTCCAGGGCCGCTTTCTTGCCCAATTCCGGGTTCATGCCAGCACCCAAGCCCTTGGTGCTTTCCCTGCCGATGCGAATCTTCTGGTGCGCCCTTACCTTTTTCAAATCCTGGGCATCCGTGTTCACGGCAATGAGGTCAACTCCGCGAATCTTGGCTTGCACCATTCGGTCCACCGCATTGTTGCCAGCTCCCCCGATGCCAAATACCTTAATGACTGTTTTGGAATTCATGGAATAAAGGATTTGAACAATTTCTTGAGTAATCCAGCCACCCAGGCCGGGCTTCGCGTCTCTTTCCCCCGTTCCTCCTCTTCTGCCGCTCTCACAAGCAGGCCAAAAGCCGTAAGCATGGCGGGGTCTTGCTCCACCGCGCTCAAACCGCGGGGGCTACCCATTCTTACGGGAAGATTTACCTCCTTTTTGGCAAATTCAGCTATTTTTGGCAACTTTGCCCCGCCCCCGCACAACACCATGCCTCCCGGCAACTGCCCCTGTTTTCCCAGGGTCTTTAACTCTTTGTTGAGCAGCTGCAGAATTTCTTTCACCCTTTCCTCAATGATATGCGTGACAAACTTTGAAGAAAAGGAAAAGGTCTCCCCTCCTGCAAGCTCAATTCTTTCCATTCTCTTGCCTTTTGATGCAGTGCAGGTTCCAAACTCGGTCTTGATGCGCTCTGCTAAGTCGTGTTCAACCCTTAGGCCAATGGCAATATCATGGGTAATGTTTTCTGCTCCCACGGGAAGAACCGCAAGGTGTTTTAGGTCCCCTTCTTCAAACACTGCCAGGGATGTGGTTCCGGCCCCCAACTCCGCCACGGCCACTCCCATCTCTTTTTCCTGCGGGCTCAACACGGCAGCAGCCGCTGCCAAAGGGCTGGGCACCACGTCGCCAATCTCAAGGCCCGCTTCCAGCACTGCGTCGGTCAGGTTTCTCAAATCGGGAGAAAAAATGCATACCGCAACGACATCGGCCTCCAGGCGCACCGCTTTCATGCCAATGGGCTCTTTGACTCCTTCCTGACCGTCCACCACATATTGGTGCGGGTACACGTCCAGGATCTCCTGGTTCTGGGACAGAGAAAAGGTCTGGGCCGCCTGCAGCACCCGGTCCACATCTTCTTTTGAAATGCTGGAGTCGGCCCGCGACACCGCAACCAAACCGTGGGAAGGAACGCAAAAAAGCCGGCTTCCTCCAAGAGAAACCTCCACTTCTTCAATCTGACAGGAGGCGATCTGCTCTATTCGGCGCACCAGGGCTGCAATATGCTTTGCCGTTTCTTCCGGCCTTACCACCACGCCTTTTCTCAACCCAAAGCTGGGCTCTTGCGCCACACCCAAAATCTCTAACATCCCATCTTCCGCAATCTTTCCCACCGCGAGCTTCAAGGTCTTCGTCCCTACGTCTAGGCCTGCCAGGACTCGCTGTTTCATGAAGCCGTAGAAAGATATTGCTGTTCTTTTTTGGTCATGATAGTTTCTTGTTTTAAGGTTTCGTGCGAGTACCCCAGCAGATGCAGAAGGCCGTGCACCAGCATCCAGCAAAGAGCCCCTTGAAAGGGTATCTTGTATTCTAGCGCATCTTTGCGAATGACAGAAGGACACAAGACAACTTCCCCCAGCAAGAACCCTTCTCCCTGAAAAGAAAGAACGTTGGCAAGAACATCCTTTCCTCGGTATATCTTGCTGAGCTTTCTCATTCTTTGAGGACCCACCAGGACAAGGGAAAGATCTTTACCTTTTCCCTTTTCCTTTCTCAACACCCTTTCTGCAATCTTTCTGAGTTCTGTTTTGTTGATCTTTGTCTTGGTGAGGTTTTGGACTTCTATCATTGCACTGTTTTATTCTATCTTCTCTATCAACCTGCTATCTCCACAGAATCTACATAGTATGCATCAAGGATTTTGCGCACCAAAAGAACCTCCACCTGCTTTGGCAATCCCTGTTCTGTCTGCTTTTCCACCTGCGCCCGGAAACCTCCCTTTTCCAACTTCTCTATCTTCACTATGGCATAGTCAGAAAACCCTTGCTGCAAAGAAAACATCCCTCCCTGTTCCTGCAATACTGCATTCTCGGTGAGGTACCGCTGAGCAAGCACAGCATCTCCCTCTTTCCAAGCATCCAGAAACAAAACAACGGCCTCCTTTGCGGCCTGCCGCTCCATCTCCTGGCGCTGTTCTGCCAGCTGCTGCTCAATTACAGGGAGGCGCTTTTCTTCCAAGCGGTAGTACTGCCAGGCAAGCACAAATTGGCTTGCCGCCACTGCGATAACAGCAATGACAACACCTTTCCATGCTCCCTTGTTAAAAAATCGCGGCTCTTCCATGGACATTAGGAAGAAAGCAGTTCTTTCACAATGCTTGTTTACGAAAGAATTCTATCGCAATAATTTTATAAACTCTCCTGTAGCAAGCTGGGGGTCTTTTTTGATTATTTTCGTAAGAAGACCAATGCCAATGGTCTCTGCAGGATGAATTGAAATAGTTGTTTTTCGCCCATCTGGATGTACGTATATTGCATGACTTCCGCTTTGGCCGCGAAAAATAAAGCCAAGTTTTTCTGCTACTCGCACGACATCGCGCGCTTTTATTTATGAAAGTTTCGGCATTACACCGATACTTCAAGCGAGGTAAGGCTTACGGGCTTCATCTTGGGAATCTCTTGTTTCTCTGCCTTAAGAACTTTAAGATGAAGTTTAATGGCGTCTCGAATATTTGAGATTGCTTGCTCGAGTGTTCGTCCTTGTGTATGACATCCTTGCAATTCGGGGCAGTCTGCAATAAAAAAGCCGTCCTTGTCTTTCTCAATGACTACGGAAAATTGATAGGTTGTGGCCTTGATCTTCTTCATATCTCTATCCTATTCTTTTCCCATCAACTGTCAACGAATAAGTAAATTACGAAGAAAGAATCTCTTTCACGATACTTGCCACCAGGGCGCCATCGGCTTTCCCTTTAACTTGGGGGGCAAGTACGCCCATGATCTTTCCCATGTCTTTGAAAGAGCCCGCCTTTGTCTTTGCAATTGCTTCTTTGACAAGCTTTCTGATTTCTTCTCCCGAAAGCTGTTCGGGGAGATACAAGAGAAGAACGTCTAACTCTTGCTTTTCTTTTTCAGCTAACTCCGGTCTTCCTCCTTTTAAGAAAGCTTCTATCGCCTCCCTGCGCTTTTTTGCCTCCGTCGCAACAACGCTTTGAATCTCCTCGTCTGAAAGTTCTTCTTTGCTCCGAGCTTGTCGAAGGGCTTCTTTTTCTTTGTTCACCATGGCGGCCAAAAGCATGCGCAAGGCACCAATCCGTACGCTTTCTCGCTTCTTGAGAGCTATGTTCAAGTCCTCTCGAATCTTCTGTTTTAGGGTCATAATGAAGATTGTCAACTGTCAAGGGGCAGGTCTTTATCTATACCCTGCCAAGCTTTCTCTGCTTCTCAAGGGTCCGCTGTTTTTCCAGCTTCCGCAGCAACGTGCGCTTTCTCATTTCAGGGGACTTCGGACGCTTGTGGAACTGACTCTTTTTGGCGTTAATCAAAATCCCGCTGTCGCGCAAGCGCTTCGTAAAACGGCGAATGAGCGCCTGATTGGTCTCCCGTTCCTGTTTTCTTACTTCAAACCTTGCTTTATTCATCCCATTAGAAGTTAAAATTGTCAGTATTGTTATTCATGGATAGTCGCTGTGTTTGTCCCGCTGAACTTCTAACGGGATTCATGATTTCTTGTCTGCCCCGTATAGAAATGTACCGTTGATTAACTTGCGCAGTGCGCGCACCGAATAGGTGCATCATTGGGGGGCGAAGCGCTACGCCCATGAACAGGGTGTGGCTATTTGCCACTCGCGCTTCGCTTGTTATCCTTTTGTAAATTTCTAACGGGGTCTGCCAGCAAGTGAAGGTGGATGTGGTCTATAATCTGGCCTCCTTCTCTGCCGACATTGAAATGAAGCTGGTATCCTGCAAGTTCATGCTGTCTGGCGACCTTTCGGGCGGTCAAGATTAAATCCCCCATCAGCTCCCGGTCCTGCTCTTTCACATGGTCAACGGAGTGGATGTGCTTTTTCGGGACAATCAAGAGATGGAAAGGGGCCTTGGGCTTGATGTCTCGGAACGCGACAAATTGGCTGTCCTCAAAGACAATGTTTGCTGGCATTTCTTTCCTTGCTATTTTGCAAAACAAGCAATTCTCCATAAGAAAATGTCAAATGTCAAAAAGTTTTGCCGTTTGAACTTTGGATTTTATTTAGAATTTGGATTTTGTCATTTGGATTTATCACTAAGGCGTTTCCTTAACTCATCTATCACCTTTGCCATTTTCACGGTCTGCTGCTCCCCCGTGTCCATCTTTCGAATCACGATGGCACCATCCAGCACTTCCCGCTGCCCCAGAATCAAGGTATACTCTACCTCAAGTTTGTCTGCTCTGGCAAGCTGCGTTCTCAAGGAGTCCCGCCCCAGGGATTCTGCAATGGGAATCTTGGCTTTTCTCAATTCCTCCAGAAGTTTCAAGCTCCTTTTCTTTGGCAGGTCCCCCAGCTGCGCCAGGAACACCTTGGGGCCGGGGATTTCGGCGGGAGGAAATCCCCTTTCTTTCATTGCGGCAATGATGCGCTCCACTCCCGCGGCGGCTCCGGTCGCGGGAACGTCCTTTCCTCCCAAGAGCCGCACCAAGCTGTCGTATCTCCCTCCTCCAACCAAAGCGCTCCGCGAAATCACTTCTTCTTTTTGTTCCTGGACCGCCGTTTCAGAAAAAATCTCAAACACGGTCTTGGTATAATAGTCCAAACCCCTGACCAGGTAGGGGTCTAAATGATAGGGGAGGTCTGCCTCGTCCAAAAACTCCAGCAGGGACTTAAAATGGCTTTTGCACTGCTCGCACAGGTGGTCTAAAATCTGGGGGGCCTGCGCTTTCAAGCGCTGGCACTTTTCTTCCTTGCAGTCCAATACCCGCAGGGGGTTCTCCCTTGTTCTCCTTTTGCAGTCGGCGCACAGGGAATTCTGGCGGGGACGAAGAAAGTTCGTCAACACCTTCTTGTAGTACGGGCGGCATGCCGTATCCCCAATGGAGTTCACCTCACAGATTAAATGGCCGAACTTCAGCTCTTTTAACACCGTGTAGAAGATCTGGATGACCTGGGCGTCAATTGCGGCGGACTCTTCTCCAAACACCTCAAAATCCACCTGATGGAACTGCCGGTACCTTCCCGCCTGCGGGTGTTCGTACCGAAATAAGGGCCCGCAGGCATACAGCTTTACTGGCTGGGGAAGGTTGAGCATGCCGTGCTCGTTGTAGGCCCGAACGATGCCTGGGGTGAACTCGGGACGCAAGGCCAAGGCATCCCCTCCCCTGGTCTTGAAACTATACATCTGTTTTTCCACGATGTCCGTGGACTGGCCCGTGCCCCGTTCATACAACTCCACATCCTCCACTATGGGAGTATCTATCTTTCCAAAACCATAGAACCTCGCAACCTCGTCCACGGTGCGGTAGATTTTCTCAAAGTATGGCTGCTCCTCTGGCAAAATGTCTCGCATGCCAGTGGGGCGCTGGAACCTTGGTTTCTTTGCCATATATCGTTTAATAACCCTCTTGGGGGATAATTTCTTTCGCAAAGGCGTTCACGGAAAAGACGTTCAAGAAAACCTTGCCCACAATCAGCCCTTCTTCAACAACCCCCCATTTCCTGGAATCAGAAGAAGATGGCCTGTTATCTCCTAAGACAAAATACTCACGCGCTCTCACGTCAATGCGCAGGGAACCCGAGGTTTCAAGGCCCGGGGGAAGGTAAGAAGATTCGTCTAGCACATAGGCATCCTTAATTTCCCCGTCCCTGCCGTACACCACCACCTTGCCGTCTTTGACCTCCACAGTTTCTCCTGGCAACCCCACAATTCTTTTAATAAAGCGCTGGGAGGGATCAAAAGGAAATTTGAAGACAATGACATCGCCGCGCTCCGGGCTCTCAAAACGATAGGAAAGCTGGTCCACGATAAGATAATCACCGTTGTGGTAATTCGGCTCCATGGAATTCCCCCTGACTAAAAAGGGCTGGAACACAAGGAACCGCAAGGGCACCACAATGACCAGGGCAATAAGAACCACCTTTGCTACTTCCAGGGCAAATTGGAAAAATCCTTTCATCCCGTTAGAGATAAGAAATGTTCAGCAGAACATTTCTGTCATTCATTGATATAATCATAGAACCTTTGGTATCTTTCCTTGTGTATGCAATGAACCGACACGCATAGAGAAGGCGTAATCTCTAGCGGGGTTCATAGCTAGTAGCTGGTGGTAGTATACAGAAAAACCCTGACCATTTCAAGAGAAGTGCTATACTAAGTATAATTATAATATATGTATCTTATCATTGGGCTGGGAAATCCAGGGGAACAATACGAGAAGACAAGGCACAACGTCGGGTTTTTGGTTGTGGACGTATTGGCTAAACAGTGGCAATGCGACGAATGGAGCTTTGACAAAAAATCCAGTTCCCTCCTTGCGGATTGTGTGAAACCTGGTTTCACACAACCAGGTGTCACACAACCGGTCCTGCTGGCAAAGCCCCAGACCTTCATGAACAACTCTGGCAAGGCAGTAAAATCTCTTATTGCTAAGCTCGGCTTAGCAAAAGCTGGCTTAGCAAAAGCTAAGCCGAGCTTAGTCGTTATACACGATGACATTGACCTTCCTTTAGGAACCGTCAAAGTATCAAGCAACAGGGGTTCTGCAGGACACAAAGGAGTAGAGTCCATTATCCAGGCCCTGGGAACAAAGAATTTTACAAGAATAAGAATAGGCATTCAGCCTGCAACAGGAAAACCAAAAGATGTGGAAACTTTCGTCTTAAAGAAGTTTACTAAAACAGAACTTCTCTCTTTGCAATCTGCAACCCAGCAAGCGACAGCATCCCTTGCGTCCTTAATTGCGTCCTTAATCGGATTAAGGATGGTTAACAAATAAAAGCCGAGGGGATGGGTTGGAACCACCGCGCCTCGGCCATCATCCAAAGACTCCTAATAGCAGTAAGCCACTACCCGTGTCTTACTGCTATCGGAACACACTAGTACAACTGTGCCAGTCGCACCCTCTGTATTACACCTTGCGGTGTAGATCTCAACAACCAAAGGAGCTATTTTGAATTCTCCGGGAGGATGACCGAGACCAAGATTTTTGCGCTGTCCAGGTTTCATGTTACGACATGCATCAACTACAAAACACCCATGGAAGTGATTACAAGCTATTGACTAGAAAACACCATTGACGGAAGAAAAAACAGCGGCTATACTAAAAATGCATGGCAAAGAATATTACTACAATTTCATCCAAAATAACAAAGGGCGAGGAACTCGTGGTGATTCCTCGGTCTTTGTATGAAAAATTCTCTCGCTGGGAAAAAGAGTGGGAAAGTTTGAGTGAATATCAAAACGCCTCTGCAATCAAGAAATCGTATCAAAGGGCATTGAAAGTTTACCCTGCGAAGAAATGACCATCCGAAAGACAGAGGACTTTCAGAAATCATTGGAAAAATTAGCATTGGAGATCTAGAAGCTGTGCAAGAAGCAGGAATCACTTTTTGAAAATAACTGGAGCGACCCTCGCCTTCACACGAAAGCCATCAAGGAACTTCCCGGAGTACACTCATTTCGTATCACTCGACGCTATCGGGTGCTGTTTTATTTTCGCGGCAACGAGGCAATCTTTTTTGCGGTGGGTCATCGAAAGAATGTTTATGAATAAAGCCGAGGGGATGGGATAGAATCATCGCGCCCCGGCCAGCTCCCGACAACCTCTTTCAAAATACGGGGTTTTGTTTTATAGTAAGGCGGATGGATGGAACAAACGCATCCAAGTAAAACACTTGAAAAAGTTTTAATCGTAGGAATAACCCCCTATTTTCTTGAAAAGGGGAATGTTTGGTTTGAGGAGAATCTGCAAAAAATTCTCAACGCGCGAAAGACGCAGGCGTTTTTTCAAGACAACACCGTATACATTGAGGCCGGATCGGAGCTGGGACTGTCCCCGCTCCTGCGCAAGCTGGACGAACTGGGGTATGAAAAAGTGTTTGAGGTGAGAGACCCGGGAGAGTTTGCCCATCGGGGAGGAACGGTAGAAGTATTCCCTCTTAATAGGGGCAATGCGTTGCGTATTGAGTTTGTAGGAAACAGGGTCGAGGAATTGGAAGAGCTTCCCATAACCACAGAGGAAGAATCCTCTCGGGCGGTTCTCAAAAGACGCCTCCAGTCCCAAAAGGCATCAGACATGAGCGGGCTCAAAGAAGGGGAGTATGCGGTGCACCTAGACCACGGAGTAGCGCGCTTCGCTGGCATCTCGTATCTTGTATCTAGCAGTAGCTTGCATGACGCACGGAATCATATAAGATACAAGCTACAAGATACAAAATACTACGTTCTGGAGTACGCGGCGGGAGATAAGCTGTTTGTGCCGGTTGGGCTTAAGAAGAAACTTTCCAGGTATGTGGGATTCGGGGAACCAAGGGTCTCCCGCTTGGGTTCTCCTTTCTGGGTAAAAACCAAAAGGAGAATTAGGGAAGAGATAGAAAAGCTTGCCAGAGAACTCTTGGGACTATACGCCCAGCGTGAGATTTCTCTGCGGCCTCCCTATCACACCCCAGAAGAACTCTCATTGAGGGTTGCTTCCTCCTTTCCTTTTGAGGAAACCCCAGACCAGCTCCAGGCGTTAAAAGATATTGAAGAGGACCTGAAAAAAAAGGAGCCCATGGACCGCATTGTGGTGGGAGATGTGGGATTCGGCAAAACAGAGATTGCCCTGCGTACCATGGTCAGAGCAACAGAGCAAGGGTACCAAGCTGCAATGCTGGCTCCTACCACCATTTTAGCTCACCAGCATTTCCAGAACTTCAAAGAGCGCCTGGAAAACCTGCCCTTGAACGTTGCCTTGCTCTCTCGTTTGCAAACAAAGAAAGAACAGGAACACGTTCTTCAAGGCATCAAGAAAGGAGAGATAGACATTACAGTGGGAACCCATCGTCTTCTCTCTTCTGACGTTGACTTTCCAAAACTGGGACTCCTGGTGATTGACGATGAACAAAGATTTGGCGTGAAGCAAAAAGAAAAACTCAAGCAGCTTCGGACTTCCTTAGACATACTCTCACTGTCTGCGACCCCCATCCCCAGAACCCTGTATATGTCCCTTTCTTCGCTCAAGGGCATGAGCATGGTGCAGACCCCGCCAGAAGGAAGGTTTCCGGTGCAAATCGCCGTGCAAAAGAGAAGCGGCAAGGTTGTGAAACAGGCAATAGAACGGGAATTGACAAGGGGTGGCCAGGTGTACTATTTGCATAATAGGGTGGGAACCATTGCTGTGGTGAAAAGGAATGTAGAAGAGCTTGTGCCAAAGGCAAAGATTGGCATTGTGCATGGACGCCTCAAAGAAAAGGAACTTATTGCTGTCATGGATGACTTCCGCGGCAAAAAGTACGACATCCTGCTTGCTACCACCATCATTGAAAACGGCTTGGACCTTCCCAATGTAAACACCCTGGTTGTGGAAGAAGCGACAAAGCTGGGGCTTTCCCAGGCCTATCAGATTCGGGGACGCATTGGCAGGGCAAACCTGCAGTCCTTTGCCTACTTCTTGCATGGTTCCAAACTTTCTGATAAAGCAAGGCAACGGCTCAAGGCCCTGAAGGAATCCGGAGAACTGGGGTCAGGATACAAGATTGCTTTGCAGGATATGGAGATTCGGGGAGCAGGCAACATCTTGGGAAAGGAGCAGTCGGGCAACGTGAACGCTGTCGGATTAAATCTGTATTGTCAGATGTTAAGCGAAGCAGTAGAACGTTTGCGAAAAACACAACCCCTCAATTTTATACAGGTGTAAAATTTTGAGGGATTATTCTCTGAACGTTACCATCTATGCTAATGTAAAAATAATGAAACTGATAGTTGTGGAGAGCCCCACAAAGGCAAAGACCTTATCGGGTTTTCTCGGAAAAGAATATAACGTGCAATCCTCTTTTGGACACATCAGGGACCTCCCCAAGGGAGAACTTGGCATTGATACGGAAAAAAACTTTGAGCCAACCTACGTCGTGCCCACCAAGGCAAAAAATGCCGTGACCTCCTTAAAAAACGCAGCAAAAGGGGCAAACCAGGTTATCTTGGCAACGGATGAGGACCGGGAAGGGGAAGCGATTGCCTGGCATATCATTCAGGCCCTCGGCTTGAACGAAATCAAAAAACAAAAATCAAAAATCAAAAATATATCTCGGATTGTTTTTCACGAAATAACCAAAGGTGCGATTCTCAACGCCTTGAGGGATCCCCGCGATATTGACATGGACCTTGTGAATGCCCAGCAGACCAGAAGAATCCTGGACCGGCTCGTGGGATACAAACTTTCCCCTTTCTTGTGGAAGAAGGTTGCTCGAGGATTGTCTGCCGGACGGGTGCAGTCCGTCGCGGTACGCCTTGTTGCAGACCGAGAGGAAGAAATACAAAAGTTCGTCCCTCAAGAATATTGGAGCATTGAAGCTGACCTTGAAAAAGGGGGCAAGGTCTTTCGCGCCTTGCTGCAACAAAGGGACAACAAAACCATAGAGAAGCTGGATATTAAAACAAAAAAAGAGGCAGATGCAATCTTGAAAAATCTCAAAGGGGCAGAGTACAAGGTAGAGAGTTTAGAGCAAAAAGAAGTGAAGAGAAATCCCCTGCCTCCTTTTACCACCTCAACGCTTCAGCAAACTTCCTGGCAGCGCCTGCGCTTCCCCGCAAAGCTCACCATGCAGCTGGCCCAGCAGCTGTATGAGCAAGGGCTCATCACCTATCACCGAACGGATTCCTTAAACCTGTCTGAGCTTTCTCTTGTTGCAGCAAAGCAATACATCCAAAAAACATATGAGACAAAGTTCTGGACCCAAAGAAGATTTAAGACAAAGGCAAAAGGCGCCCAGGAAGCCCATGAAGCAATCCGGCCAACCTTTCCAGACAGAACTCCGAAAAGCACGGGCCTTTCGGGCGCCAACGCAAAGCTCTATGACATAATCTGGAGAAGGTTTCTTGCCTCACAAATGGCTCCTGTTGTATTTGACTCTACTGCAATAGATATAGAAGCAAAGCAGGGTCAGACCCCGCTAGCGGGGTCTGACCCTGCTCATGGAGCATATACCTTCCGGGCCACAGGACAGATGCTCAAGTTCGACGGCTTCTTGAAAGTATATCCCATGAAATTTGAAGAGACAGAACTCCCTTCTTTAAAGAAAGGAGAAGCGCTTTCTCTCAAAGAACTCCTCTCCCTGCAGCACTTTACCCAGCCCCCTGCCAGATACACGGAGGCCTCTCTCATTAAGGCGCTGGAAGAAAACGGCATCGGGAGGCCTTCTACCTACGCCCCCATCCTGTCTACGGTGCAGGAGCGCGGGTACGTGGCAAAAGACGAGAAACACCGCCTTGTCCCAACAGAGCTTGGCCAAACGGTAAATAATCTTTTGGTAGAGCACTTCCCTAGCATCGTGGACATTGGCTTTACCGCAGACATGGAAAAGGACTTAGACGAGATTGCGCAGGGAAAGAAGGAGTGGGTTCCAATGCTCAAAGAGTTTTACCGGCCCTTTGAAGAAAACCTCCAGAAAAAATATGAGGAGGTTTCAAAAAAGGACATTATACAAGAGGCGGAGGGAAAGGCCTGTCCTGAATGCGGGGCCCCGCTCGTGGTGCGCTTTGGCAGATACGGCAGGTTCTATGCCTGCTCCAAGTTCCCGGAATGCAGACACACGGAACCTTTAGAGGAAAACAAGTCAAGGCCTCTTGGAATCCCTTGTCCAAAATGTAAAGAAGCCGCCCCAGGAGGGGCGAGCCTCGCTCCTTGGGAGCTGGGAGAAGTTGTGGCAAGGCGAACCAGAAAAGGAAAAACCTTCTACGGCTGCAGCCGCTACCCAAAATGCAATTACGCCTCTTGGCAAAAGCCGGAAAAAACTTAGTGGTGCCTAGGGTGGGAGTTGAACCCACACGGTGTTGCCACCACGGGATTTTGAGTCCCGCATGTCTGCCAGTTCCATCACCCAGGCCTAAAACACTTCTATTTCACTTATTTTCTCTCGTTTGTAAACGCTTGAAGATAGTTATCACAAGAACCCCAGAGGCAATGCCAATGGCGGCTCCAGCAGCAATGTCTGAAGGCCAATGGAGAAAGGCAAACACCCTGGCTGCGGAAACAACTATGGCTCCCAGCAGGAACATGATTCCTGCTGTTTTGTTATAGAAATACAGAACCGTTCCCGCGGCAAACAGCAATGCGGCGTGCCCGGAAGGAAACGATGGAGAAGAGGCATGTTCAATTAAAGGAGTGATGTTCTGTTCAACAAAGGGCCTTGGCCGTTCCCAAAAGAATCGTATCGTCTCTGCGACAATGCCCCGGGAAACCAGGGCTGCAGTAACAGCTTCCCAGAGAAATCGGGGATGCTTTTTTTTGTTTTGCCACCAAAACAGCACAATGCCTGCTGCAAGGATATATGCAAGATATTCTCCCAAGAAAATAATCAAAGTATCAATCATGCACAAAGTATAATGCTATGTAGCATTGAACTTTTTACTGGAAAGAAGAAACAGGTTTTGAAATAAGCAGGCAACGGTCAAGGGTCCAACTCCTCCAGGAACAGGGCTCAGATAGCTTGCCTTTTTAGCTACGCTTTCAAAATCCACGTCCCCTTTTATGCTTTTTACCCTGAGTGTAGCCGCCCGGCTGTCAGAAGTGTCCAACACTAAGTGTTTGACATCTAGGTGTTCCTGTCACCGTACCAACTGAGGTAACGCACGTTGAGGTTGCCGTCCGAGTCGGTTATGTATAGGATGCCTGCTCTGCCACCACCCCTCGAATACTCTCGGGGTTGTATCGTATTCGGCATCTTTAATGCCCTAGCACCCTATACCAAGTAGCTTCATTTTTTGAAGTTTCTGCATACACCGCTCTATCTCAAACCGTAGTCAAAGATACTCTGGATGTATGGATACTGGGTTCGGCAGCAGAAAACCTTGATCTTCTGCGTATTCGCCTATTTCCGTTTGTATCGTACCAAAAGAAAAGCCCCGCATCAATCCCTCGCTTGTGGCGAAAGAAAGATACGGGGCTGCAGACTCAAGGATCAAGTTTCAAGGATCCAAAAGATCCAAGATTCAAGACCAAAGAGCTACTTGCGGGACAGGGCGAAGACCCAGAGATCGTCAGGATTCCAGACACGGTCGGGATTGCCGCGACCGCCATAGAGCCACAAGCCACCGTCATAGTGCTCGACGCCGAACACGCGGAGGTCGCCGCCCGAGTCGGCTATGGGATCCATTCCGATAACAACCCCCTCGCCCATAGGCTGGTCGGGGTACTGTTCACGCAAGGCAGGGCCGACCTCGGCTGGACACTTCTCAAGGCCCAGCTCCAAGGCATGAGCATAGATTGCATCGCGACACGCACTTCTCTTGAAGCCCAACTGGCGGCCCATCACGAAGACCAAGCCTATTGCAACCTCGTCCTGGCTGACAGGCGTTTCGTCGAGGATCTGGCCGGCGTAGATACCGATTTC
>Ga0209541_10003422_pt1 | contig 29153 bp, 30 predicted proteins | sample RifCSPlowO2_01_FD_184027 | JGI IMG/M metagenome (GOLD analysis project Ga0209541, IMG submission 184027) | Groundwater microbial communities from Rifle, Colorado - Rifle CSP2_plank lowO2_0.1 (SPAdes) (version 2) | ecosystem: Environmental > Aquatic > Deep subsurface > Groundwater | place... | reverse complement strand
GGAAGAGTGGAGGAATGAGTTCCTGTTCGTGGATGAGCCTTAATATTTAGGAACTTGAAGATTAGGGAATAGTGAGGGTGGCGCGTCTTTCAGCTCAAATCCGGCTCTGAGAATTCCGCCGATTTGCTGGATATGGCCATACCATTCACGCTTCGTGGGTTCTGGGGCTTCCCATTTTTCTATCTTGTGGAGCGTTTGTACCATCCGCTCAAGAATTGCGCCGATCGACGGGCGGGTCGGCAAAACTCCCTGGGTTCTATAGGACATATAGACGCGGGGGATCTCTTTAAGCAAAGAGCAAAACCGTGCGTGATCAGGTTTCGCCATAAGATACCCATTCCCGTAGTAAAGTTCGACAATGCCGAATATCCTTCCCCAAATCTCTCCCTTGTTGAGGCCGATGGTGCGGGCATCGTCCCCATCCCGAATTCCCCGTATCTTCTCTTCTAAATGATCAAGCATGCGCTTGTTCTTTTCCGCAGGACTCGTGCTTGACTCGACGATTTTAACGCAAGATTCGTATCCATTCACAAATCCTACCGTCATTCCGACTTCCAGCCGGTCCCGGTGACCGCTGACTGTGGCAGCGCCGAAAAACTCGCCGTTAATACTATAGGAAAATCGCTCTAGTTCCTGTTTCGATGGGATGCTATGCGATTGTGGCGGAGCGGAATACCTGAATTGGCCCTCAAAGAGTCTAAGCAGCGCGTCCAAATAACCCTCTAAGGTGTCTCTCCATCGTTCGTCCATCTTGAGCCTGCGCACGTGAACTCTTAGGATTCGAATCTTTCTCTCGATTTGCCTCATGTCGGGTATTGATTGCATCCCATGAAGAGTCCAGACTGACTTTTCCAGCACGCTGCTGAATACAAAATGATCATTTGGTTCGAGCCAACCGTTCGCATAGAAAAGATTGATAGCCGCGAAGACATGCCCATACATCCGTGCCTTCTCAATGACATGCTCCTCGTAGGTAGAAGCGGTGCTTTGCGGCCACTCCCTGTTGAGACGGTCAAGGGCAGGAATCAAGCGGGCGCGGAAGTAGCTGGTCGATTGCTTTACTACCTCGCTCCAATCCTTTGACTTGGCGAAGCCATTGACCGCCTCCAAATGCAGGTCATAGACTTGCTTGCAGGTCTGCACAAAAAGACCGATAAGGTGCTTCTTGTTGCTGAAATTGTATTCGAGGCAGAGGTGGGTCAGGAAATCAGTGCCAATGTCCACATCGTCGTCTTCCCTCAGCTTTCGCTCATGCGTCCAGAGCTTCAGGAATTTCCTGACGAGGCCGGAAACATAGCCGCGCTCAATATGCTGGTCCAGATGGCGAGCGATCTCGACCATCCTTCTCGTCGAATGCGGAAGTTTCCAACGGAGATGGAGCTTCTCCTTCAACTCCTGGACGGGTTCGCTGAACTGTTCCATTTCGCTTTCAAGGTGAGCGTATACTCCATAATCGTCGCGGCCCCACGAATGGCAATATTCGATGATGGCGAAAAAGCTTCCGAATATGCTCCCGATAATCGCCCACGGCTCCTCCCTCCTCATCCCCGGTGTAAAATAATCGCGAACCTGGCCGAACTGTAAGAAAATATGGTTATGGGCGGCGCTGAGAGGGGTGGACGCTTGCTTGTGTTCCCATCCGGCTATCTCGAGAACTTTCCGATAGTTGCTTTCAAAGCCTTCCAAAAGCTGCTGCAGGGACGCTTCAGCCGCTTTTGTGACTGCAGATCTATCTCCATATTGATTTCCTCGCGACTTCAGAAGCTCGTTCTGCCTCTCAATCTCGGTTTCCACAATGAGAAGAAAATCCTTCCTCAGGGCCTCGAGGTCTTTCGCGAGATTCTGCTCTTCTCCAACCATCTTCTGCCTTTTTCCGCTTTGAGATATATAAAATTACCTAAAAAAGGTTGTCCCAATCCCGGTCATTTCCGACAGAAACATATATAAACGCACCGCCTTCGGGAAGCGTGTAAAAAAGGGTGGCTTTGTGAAACATTCCGACGTCGATTGCCTGCTCGAACTCTCCTGGGAAGTCTGCAACAAGGTCGGCGGGATCTATACCGTCATCACGTCGAAGGCTGACTTGATGAAGCGGGGCTTCAAGGAATACTATCTCGTTGGCCCGTACACGTCGAAGGCGGATGATTTCTCGCCCGAAGAGACACCCTCTCACCTCCAGGCCGCGTTTGACGCACTTTCTAAGGAAGGAGTCCATTGCCATTTCGGCACCTGGCGCATCAAGGGCGAGCCGCACGTTATCTTGCTCGACTTTTCAGGCATCATCGAAAGAAAGAACGATCTCAAGCGCCAGTACTGGGAAAGCTTCAAGATCGACAGCATCCGCGCGGGCTGGGACTTCGAGGAGCCCATGCTCTGGAGCACGGCGGCCGGCCGCCTGGCGGAGGAGATCTCAAAAGCCCTGCCAAAAGTCTCCCTGCACTGCCACGAATGGATGTCCGGGTTCGCGATCCTGCACGTAAAAACAGCCAAGGCGAAGGTCGCGACAGTATTTACGACCCACGCCACGATGCTGGGGAGAGCGATCGCCGGCAGCAACCAGGATCTGTATGCAATGCTGCCAACACTCAACGTTGACGAAATGGCCTACTCCCTCGGCGTGGAAAGCAAGCACCAGACCGAGCGCGCCTGCGCGCAAGCCAGCGACATCTTCACTACGGTCTCAGAAATCACTGGAACAGAATCAGAGAAGATTCTCGGACGGAAGCCCGACGTGCTCCTCCACAACGGCCTCGATATCGACAAGTTCCCCACGATCGAGGACACGAGCATCAAGCATATCGCGGCCAGGGAATTCATCCGCGAGTTCATCACCTACCATTTCTTCCCCTATTACCATTTCGAGCTGGGCCACAACCTCAGCTACTTCATCCTCGCGAGATACGAATTCCGGAACAAGGGGCTCGACATCTTCATCCAGGCGCTCGGCAGGCTGAACGAGCGGTTGAAGGCGGAGCATTCCAAGCGCACCATCTCCGCCTTTTTCTGGATTCCCGCCAACCATTCCGGATTGAAAACGGAATTCCTGGAAAACAAGAATTTCCTGAGGCACATCAAGCATCTCGTCGAATCTGAAAAAGAGGAAATCGTCGAGCGCATCGTCACTTCCATCGTCGCCCAGGAAAAGCTGAGCGTTCCGGCCATCCTGAGCGAAGAGATGTTTGAGCGCCTGAAGCAGAACGCCCAGCACTTCCGCCGGCAGGGCGACCCGCCGCTCTCAACACATCATCTTGACGAGCAGCACGACCAGATGGCTGTCGCCTGCAGGCAGGCCGGATTGAACAACAAGGAAGAAGACCGGGTGAAGATCATCATCTATCCTGTGTATCTTGACGGCTCCGACGGCTTGCTCAACTTGAGCGCCGAAGACGCGCTCACTGGCTGCCACTTGGGCGTGTTTCCGAGCTATTATGAGCCGTGGGGCTACACTCCATTAGAATCAGCGGCTTATGGCGTGCCATCGGTCACAACAGACCTCACTGGATTTGGCAGGTTCATCGCCCCGCACGCTGACAAGGGCGGAATTTTTGTCGTGAACCGCATGGGCCGGCCCCAGGAACAGGTCATCGAGGAGCTCGCGGCCATCCTCTACGAGTTCGCCCAGCTGGATCACAAGGGCAGGGTGAGGAACAAGCAGGCGGCGAAGGAGCTTTCCGCCCTCGCTGATTGGGCAAAGCTCATCCAGAACTATCTCATGGCTCATTCGCTCGCGATAGCAAAGGTGCACGCATGAACAAAGACAAGGATTTCATCCTCTGGTTTGACCAGCTCGGCATCGAAGACGTCCCGGTCGTCGGCGGCAAGAACGCCAGCCTGGGCGAGATGTACCGCAACCTCACCCCGAAAGGAGTGAGAATCCCCAATGGATTTGCTGTCACCGCCTATGCCTATCGCTATCTTCTGGAAAAAACCGGCGCCTACGCGAAAATCAAGTCCATCTTAAAAGGCCTGGACACGCTCGACCTGGACAACCTCTCCTCGCGCGGCTCCCAGATCCGCACCCTCATCAAGGGCCTGGAATTCCCGCCGGAGCTCCATAAGGCCATCATCGACTCCTATGCCAAGCTCTCAAAAGAATACGGCCCCAATCCGGACTGCGCTGTCCGGAGTTCAGCAACCGCCGAGGACCTGCCCGACGCGAGCTTCGCCGGACAGCAGGAAACCTACCTGAACGTTGCGGGCAATGACAACCTCATCGACGCGTGCAAGCGCTGCTTCGCCTCCTTGTTCACCAACCGCGCCATCGCCTACCGGGAAGACAAGCATTTCGACCATTTCTCCATCGCGCTCTCCATCGGCGTGCAGAAGATGGTGCGCTCGGATCTCGCCTGCTCCGGCGTGATGTTCTCCATTGATACCGAATCCGGATTCAAGGACGCTGTCTTCATCAACGCCGCGTATGGCCTCGGCGAGAACGTTGTGCAGGGAAGCATCAACCCCGACGAATACTATGTCTTCAAGCCCACGCTGCGGAAAGGGTTCAGGCCCATCATCAAGAAACAGGTCGGGGACAAGCAGCTGCGCATGCAGTACACGAAAGATCATAAGCATCCGACGAGGAACGTGCGCGTCGCGCTAGAGGACCAGAAGAAATTCGTCCTGACGGACGATGAGGTGCTCGAGCTGGCGAAGATGGCCTGCATCATCGAGGACCATTACACGGAGAAGCGCGGCAAGCCGATGCCGATGGACATGGAGTGGGCCAAGGACGGAACAACAGGAAAGCTCTTCATCGTGCAGGCGAGGCCCGAAACAGTGCAGAGCCAGAAAGACAAGAGCAAGCTCATCACCTACTCGCTCCAGGAGAAGGGCAAGGTGCTGCTCACGGGCAATGCCGTCGGAGAGAAGATCGGCCAGGGCAAGGCGCACATCATCAAGAACACCCAGCAGATCGCTGACTTCCGCAAAGGCGAGGTGCTCGTCACCGAAATGACCGACCCGGACTGGGTTCCAATCATGAAGCTGGCGGCTGGCATCGTGACGAACCGGGGCGGGAGGACGTGCTTCGGCGCAGACACCAAAATCCTCACTCAAGAAGGGTTCAAGACGCTCCAGCAGGTGCATGAAGGGGGGCACGAAGGCCTCTTGACACTATCCTTCAACAAACAGACAAAGAAGATGGAATGGAAGCCCATTATCGCTTCCCTGAAGAGACAATCTCGGAAACTCAAGGTGAGCGTATCCCACAAGGGACTGGTTCGTGATAACACGCTTGAAGTGACTCCAACCCATAAGATGGTGAACATCCGCGGCGGAAAGCTTGTAGACACGGAGATCCAAGAGATGATTGCGAATCAGGAGATGCTCTGCATCGCGCAAAGGATTCCGCCCTTGGAAATCGCGTCCGAGAAGGACAACAAGCTTGCTTACCTCCTGGGCGGCATCATGACTGACGGCTCCATTTACAAGAGCAGGACGCATGGAGAAGTGCAATTCATCCAGAAGCGCATTTCTGAGAAGGAACAGTTCATCGCCCGGATGCAGGCTTGCATGACTGATGTCTACAAGAAATCATTCGTCGCGCAGGAGAAAATGCTCTCTTCAGGAATGATCCGTGGAAAAGCGGCGAGAGGCCAGGCCACAGCGTTTCGGCTGTACTCAAAGCAGATTGCTTACGAAATGTCGGAGCAGGAGCAGACCATCGTCACCACCCTTTTGAGGGGTAGCGAGGAACTCTGTTGCCATTTCCTCGCAGGAGTTGTCGATGGGGATGGTTCTTTCTACAACAACCGAATCCAGATTTACGTGTCAGAGCAGAATCTTCTCGAGGCTGTTGTCATTGCCTGCCTGAAGCTCGGAATTATGCCTCAGGTGACACGCAATCGGACTATCTTCAACGTCCAGATTGTGGAGAGACTCAAGACGCTTCTGTCCTATACCCAGCGCGTCAAGGGGACGGTTCGGGAGAGGGCCATGAAGACCCGGTTCTTTGCAGCGCGCCAGCTTTTTGGAGGAGAGGTTTTAGGCGATGAAAAGACGAGAAGGGACAAAAATCTCTACATCTCTGAGGAGTCCCTCAGGGAAGCAGGAAAGATGCATGACCTGCTTGAGAGCGACCTGAGAATGCAGAGAGTTATCCCCACGGGGCACGAAGCCATTGGAGATGTCTACAATATCACCGTAGCCGACAACCATACGTATGTCGTCTTTACGGAGCGGCTCTCGCCAGTGGTTGTCAACAACTGCCACGCCGCGATTGTGAGCCGCGAGCTTGGCATCCCTTGCGTCGTGGGAACGCAGAACGCGACAGAGGTGATCCACAACGGACAAGAGATAACCGTTGATTGCACGCATGGATCCACTGGCTCCATTTACGAGGGCATTTTGAGCTACGACAAGAAAGAGATTGACCTGAAAACATTGCCGCGGACACGGACAAAAATCATGATGAACCTGGGCTCTCCGGAGCAAGCGTTCGAGCAAAGCTTCCTGCCCAATGACGGCGTTGGATTGGCAAGGGAGGAGTTCATCATCAACACTTACATCAAGGTGCACCCGCTCGCCCTGCTCAACTACCGCAAGCTCAAGGACGAGCAGGCGAAGAAGACGATCGCGGAACTGACGTACGCATGGAAGGACAAGGCGCAGTATTTCGTCGACCGGCTCGCCGAGGGCATCGGCATGATCAGCGCAGCTTTCTATCCCAAGCCGGTCATCGTCCGGCTCTCCGACTTCAAGTCGAACGAATACGCCAACCTGATCGGCGGGCCGGAGTTTGAGCCCAAGGAGGACAATCCCATGATCGGTTGGAGGGGAGCGTCGCGCTATTACTCCGAGCGGTACCGCGACGCTTTTGGCCTCGAGTGCAAGGCCTTCCTGAAGGCGCGCGATGGGATGGGGCTCACGAATATTGAAGTAATGATCCCCGTCCTGCGCACGGTGGAGGAGGCGAAGCGCGTCCTCGGCACCATGGCGAAATACGGGCTGAAGCGCGGCGAGAACGGCCTGAAAGTTATCGGCATGTGCGAAGTTCCATCCAACGTGATTCTCGCCGAGGAATTCTTGGAACTCCTGGACGGCTTCAGCATCGGCTCCAACGACCTGACCCAGCTCACACTGGGCGTTGACCGGGATTCAGAGCTTGTGAGCCATGTCTACGACGAGCGCAATGCCGCGGTGAAGCGGCTCGTTCAGCACGTCATCGCGATCTGCAACAAGAAAGGAAAATACATCGGCATCTGCGGCCAGGCGCCCTCGGACTATCCCGAGTTCGCCGAGTTCGTTGTCAGGGCAGGCATCCAGACGATGTCGCTCAACCCCGACACCATCGTCAAAACCACGCTTGCGATAGCGGAGCTGGAGAAGACGCTTACAGGAGTCCAGCCGCAGCTCCTGTGGCAAGAAGCGCCAGCGGCGGCCACGCAGAAAAGGGCCGGCCCGCGGAAAAGCGCTCCGCTCCGGCGCAAAGGCCATAAGCGAAAATCAAAGTGAAGGCAGCAGGAGAAGGAGAAAGCGCGAATATGCCGCCTGAATAGATCGCCGCTAAAACCTCTGCCATGTTCCTTCTTGATTGTGTGTAGAGCAAAAGGAGAACAAGAGACCCTACGAGAATTCCCATGCTAAATTTTGAAACAAGCGTAAAGAGGATAAGGCCGACAAGCAAGAGAAGCGAGAACGCGCGAAAATAGGGCAATCCGGCCTTTTCTTCAGGGACGCTTTTCAACGTGTAATATCCGATCGGAAATCCCAAAGAAAGGATGACAAGCGATGCGGCACTCTGAAAAAATTCCATGGTTTTGCTGAAATTGCCTCCCTTTAAAACTTTGCGATTCTGCGCTTATGGCGCTCCTCTCCTGAGAACGGCGTCTCGAGCCAATCAGAAATCAAGGAAAGGGCCTTATGGCTGTCAACGAACCTCGCGCCAATGGAGAGGATATTGGCGTCATTATGCTCGCGCGACAGCTTGACAATCTCGTCCGGCCCGCCATAATAGACCGCGGCCCGGACATTCTTGTGCCTGTTCGCCGCCATCGCTTCTCCCTGGCCTGAGCCGCCGAAGATGATCGCCCTGTCTTGCGGGCTCTTGGAGACGGCTTTCGCGGCTTTCGAAATGAAGTCAGGATAGTCGTCGTCCTTGTCGAAATCAAAAGCGCCGCAGTCGACGACGTCGATATGCAGTTCGGTGAGATACTTTCTTACCCGTTCTTTAAGCTCAAAGCCAGCATGGTCAGCGGCGAGGTAGACGTTCATATGCCCCTCGATTGAGGGGGGTTATTTAAAGATTTGTGGGGCGCTCCGCCTTTTTCCTGGCCTGCAACATCTGGCTTACTTTCGTTCTGGCTTTCTCCCGCGTCTCTTCATCAAGCAAGGGCATGACGATATCGAGCCCGCACCTGATTCCGTCGGCAAAGCAGTTGAACCCAAAGTTTTCCCTTGAATCCTTTTTGAGCGTAGCTCCGCCATATCCCTCAAGCAGGTGGCCATAATACGCTCTTGCCAGCTTTTCGGCAATCTCCCCATTTTCAGCCCAGACCTTCTTTGTCTGATCATCAGAGTAGAGGAGCTTGAGAGTGGAGTCGTCAACGCCCTTCATCAGGGCGGATGAGCATTTCTGGCACTCCCTCTCAGCGCCTGAATGTTTTCCACAGATTCTGCATGGCATCTTATCCTCCATAATATTCAGCGACAACACAACGGATCTGGTCATACGATATCTCGGCAGGAAGCTGACTTTTGATCTCTTTCAAAGCCGGCCGCTTCTCGAACCGGGAGCACGCCTCTCCTATTTTCGCGTGGATCTCCTCAGGCATGACTTCGTTGCTGTGGAGATGGCCATGGACGATGAGGCGATAAAGATGGGTGTAGATTGTTGATTCGGCAAGGCCGCGCTCTTTGGCAATTTCAGGAATGGATTTCCCCCCCTTAAACAGGCTCAGCGTCTGCTTTTCTGATTCCCCGACGGTTATGGGTTTTTGTTTCTTGATCTCCTGAAGCGAGATTTCAAGGCGCTCATCCATCGCCTTTCTTCCGGCGTCCGTCAGGGCGTAGACGGAGAACCCATACGGGGATCCGGGCAGTTCCTTCCTCGCTATGAGATCCATCGATTCAAGCTGCTCGATGAACCCTTCAATCGTAGGAATGTCATGCCAGAGCAGGCCTCCATAGACATTCTTGCGCACAAGGTGCGAAATCTCCTTGGACCTTGAGCCTTTGAGGAACCAAGCAAGCTTGTGCTTTCCGAGCTGGACGTTGTCAACAGCATGTAGGATGACCTGCGCAAGTCTGGGATCAGCGCTCTTTTTGTCGTCAGGGAAATACGCAGCGAAAAAGCAGTCATCGCACATCCCATCGTGCCAGTCCTGGTTGTGCGCGGAGATTTTGACGCCGCACTTTCTGCAGGTGAAGCGCATGTCCTCGTCGTGCCTCATATGGAACGTCTTCATCTTCTCATCGTTTTCTGTTGGGCTCATGGACTGGGCGAACGAGCCTTTGGACCAGAACTCCGGTTCCATGCTATCCCTCCCCTCTTAGCTTTCTCTCTTTTTCCCTCAAATCCTCTTCCATGCAGCATTTCTTGTACTTGATTTCTGAGCCGCAATGGCACGGGTCGTTCTTTCCCGGCTTTCCTTTCTCAATCCGTATTTTCTCTCTCAACTCTTCCACGCTTCTTTCATACGCTTCCGGGTCTTCGAGGGCCTCTATCGTGTCGTTCAGCTCAATGACCTGCTGCTCTTCCAAGTGGTCCATTTCGACTATCTGCTTTAAAAGGGGAAGCGCTTCTTTGTTCTTTTGCTCCACAAATCCGTGCGTGAAATCGTCGATTTCGAACCATTCTTTGAATTGCGACGGCGCATTGATGTACTGGCCGACCAGCTCAACCATAAACGCGTATACCCTATCCTCTTTGATTTCTGTCAACGCACCTACAAGATAGCCTAGGTAGATTTCCTCCTTGAAGAGTTCGCGCAATTCGCTGAGTATCGGACCAATCGCCGGTTTTCCGATGGCCTGCAGCGCGAACAGAGCGTCATCACACGCTTCCCAGTACTCCCCGTCTTCATTCTTCCTGATAAAGGCAATCAGGAAGGGAATTGACTCCTCATTTTTGAGCTCCTTGAGTATTTCTAGCGCAAAGAGGCAGCTCCAGGTCTCTTCATTTGAAATCAGCGCGTGAAGTTCCGGAAGGCAAGAATTTCCTTGGGCAATAATGGCTTCCATCACAGGCGCAAGATCCTGCTTGACGTCATCATACTCCCTCTTGTATCCCTGGTCGTTGTCGAATTTCCGCAACTGCCTTACCATTTCGCTGTGCAGGGGATCCATGCGAGGAGAAACGTTCGAGAAGCTATAAATCTTTCTTCATTTTCTTCGCGATCTCCTGCCCTCTTGCCGTGAGCTCCACTTCAAATGAGGGCTTGCCATTCTCGGGATGTTTCGCGAGCTCCTTCACTTTCACGAGGTCATAGACTTCCAATTCCTTGCAAATGTTCTTGACAGAATCATAATTGGTGCCTAACTTTGTCTGCAGCTTGGTGTAGGAGAGGGGCTTTTCCCGCAGAAGCATGAACAAATCCTTCTTGACTTCGTAGGTCGTGCGCTTTTGCATCCTACAACATTGTGGGAAGCTTTAAATATGAAGCTACTTCACAATATCGTAGGGTGTCTGCGTGGGCGAAGTCGGGACGAACATCATCTATTGCGGAGATTGTAAGGAAGTCTTAAAGAAGATTCCAGATGAGACCATTGACCTCATATATCTTGACCCGCCTTTCTTCTCGCAACAGCATTATGAGAACTTTTGGGTTGAGGGTCAAGGGGATCATGACACGAAAATGGGATTTTCTGACAAGGATTGGGAGAAACTGCGGCACTCTATAGATCCAAACCTTCTTAGGGAATATGAGCATATAGAAGCGCGATGGAAAGGTGGGCATAAAGGGATTTATGTGTATATTTCGTACATGCGTGAACGACTGGTTCAGTGCGAACGTGTTCTGAAGCCGACCGGATCCCTGTATCTTCACTGCGACTGGCATGCTGGGCACTATTTGAAGCAAGTTTTGGACGAACTCTTCGGTTATGATAACTTTCGAAATGAAATCGTTTGGAAGCGATCTTTTTCACACAGCGATAGCAAGCAGGGCGCAAAGAAATATGGGCGATTACATGACACAATCTTTTTTTATACCAAGAGTGAGGATTATGCATTTAACACTCAGTATACCCCATTCTCCGAGGATTATCTTAAAAATTTTTACAAATACCAAGATAATAGGGGGAGGTACCAACTTATTAGCATGCTCGGTCCGGGGGGAGCCGCAAAAGGTAACCCGGAGTATGAAGTTATGGGGGTTAACAGATATTGGGCTTTCTCGAAACAGAAAATGGCCGAATTTATAGCTCAGGGTCTTGTTGTTCAAACAAAGCCAGGCAATGTTCCTCGATTGAAAAGGTATCTCAACGAATTTAAAGGGGTTCCCTTACAAAGTTTATGGACAGATATTGCTCCTATTCAGGGCGCCTCAAAGGAAAAGTTAGGTTACCCTACTCAAAAGCCAGAAGCTTTGTTACAAAGAATAATTGAAACAAGTTCTAACCCGACTGATATTGTTTTAGACCCTTTCTGTGGATGCGGCACAACATTGGCGGTTGCTAAGCGCTTGGGGAGAAGATTTATCGGTATTGATATTTCGAGGGTGGCCTGTGACGTCATGAAGAAACGACTTGGCGGTGGCGTAAAAGTCATCGGCGGAGAAAGCGAAGAAGAGCTGGCAAAGATGGATCCGCATGAATTCGCAAGATTGGTCATTGTTGAAAAACTAGAAGGAATCGTCAGCCCGAGGAAGTCTGGCGACATGGGCATTGATGGCTGGGCGGAATTCAAGACTGTTCCTGTGCAGGTGAAACATTGGGAGCATAATGTTGGCAGGCCGGAAATTGATAAGTTTAAAACGGCTATTGAGAGGGACAAGAAGGAGCGAGGCATCTTGATAGCAAAAGACTTCTCAAGAGACTGTTATGCTGAAGTTGCACGAATTGCGAAAGAGGACAAAATTACCATAGAGTTAAAGAAATTCTCTGAGATTTTTAGGTAGGATAAGTAATCATCCTTCTCAGCGCATCCACAAACTCTTTGGCCCTTTTGAGAGACGTTTGCGCTTTCGCATGCTTCGCGACTTCTGTTGTGGAGTACTGCAGCGCCCCGCGCTTTGCGCGCTCCTGGTCAAAGGTCTCAATGAGCGCATCTGCTCTTACGCCTGCTAGGGGCAATGCTTCTTCCCTCGCTGTTTCGAAACTCTCGAGCAGGTTCTGGCTGAGCTTCTTTCTCACATACACAATCAGCGCGTCAGCTGTGACCTTATGGGCAATCTTTTCTCCTACTTTGTATCCTAGCGACAGGAGCACCGCATTCGCGGTATAGTACATGGCGTAGTAGGAGCAGACGATGGTCCACAAGGAAGATCGGTTTTGGGAATCAAGCAGTTCAGCTACTTCCAGGCTTTCTTTCGCGTTGCCGGTAAGCACTCCCAATGCGTTGCTGTCTTTTGCTGTGAGCCTCAAGAGCCCTTCCTCAAGATAGCGGCCTACATTGGCCTGGGCTTCTTTGACGCGATCGTTATGCAGCATGCGCCCTCAGCCGATAATAGTCTTCCACACCCACTAAGACGATATTCTTCTTGACCACCTCGCTTCCGACAGTGAATTCCTTGCTCTTGAGCATGCTGATGAACTCAGAGGGGGTAATGGAGGTGATATGGAGGGGCAGGGGAGATATCTTCAATGCTCGATTCATAAGCGTGTCATCTTCTGAGATAATTAAGAGGTCAATGTCAGAGTGCCTGGTTTGGATTCCTTTCGCATAGGAGCCAAAAAGCAACGCGATGAAACAAGCAGGGATTCCCTCCAAGTCCTGTAAGAGTACCTCGAATTTTTCCCCTAAAGCCCGCCTTCTCTCATATTCCGCTTCAATGATCAGAGGATGCGCCCGAATCTTGAGCGCAATAATCAGCGATTTTCCTATCGGCTTAAGCTGGACGAGAGCAAGGGCTTCAAGCCGCTTGACAATCCCATAGGTGGTTTTGTAATCTTTCTTGAGCGCCTTAGACAATGAATGGATGCTAATGTCCTCTCCCTGCTTCTCAATGAGCATGCGTATCACTTCGGTTTCATTTCCTTTCATGGTAATATCACCATAATAATATGGGAATACTACCATAATATAAAGTTTTGCATCTGTGTCAACAGTGTTGACAATTTTGCCTTTACCCAATTCTCCCACCACTGATGAGAGGTTTTTGCTGGGAACGATTTTGCCGTTCATCTTTCCTCCTTGAAGCTCCACCACTTCTCTTTCCCGATGATGATATGGTCGAGAACAGGGATGCCGAGCAGATCCCCTGCCTCGAACAATGCTTTTGTGACGCACTCGTCTTCTGGTGAAGGCGTCGGGTCTCCCGAAGGATGATTGTGGACAAAGAGGACCGAGCGCGCGCTTTCCTTGATTGCGGCCTTGAAGACTTCGCGGGGATGGATGAGAGAAGCGTCAAGCGTGCCGATGGAGATGAGGCGCTCCTTTATGACGCGATTCTTGGTGTCGAGAAAGAGGACGAGAAACTGCTCCTTGTCGGCGCAGGAAAGCCTGGGAGCGCAGTACAAGAACACGTCTTTTGCCGAGCGCAGGGGCTTTTTCTTCGCGTCTTGGATTTTGACGCGCTTTTGGAGCTCAAAAAGGGCGGCAATCTGGCAGGCCTTCGCAAACCCGATGCCTTTGAGGGCCTGCAACTCAGCAAGGGAACAAGCGCTCAGGTCCGATAGTCCCCTTTGCGCAAGGAGGCGGCGGCTCATCTCTATCACGTTCTCTCCGGGAGTTCCGGTACTGAGGAGAAGGGCGAGAAGCTCGGCATCAGAGAGCGCAGAGGCGCCAAGCTGCTCCAATCGTTCACGCGGCCGCTCTTCCTTTGAGATCTCCCGAATCTTCATCTCCTTAAAAGAGAGGTACTCCTTAATATGCGCTCACTGGACAAAACCGGAAAGTTTCCGGGGAAAGGCATATAAAACCGGAAAACTCGCTTAGGGCATGATCATCGGCATCACGGGCACGATGGCCGCGGGAAAGACGACGGTCGCGAAAATTCTGGAAGAGCACGGCTTCCGCCACCTCACGTATTCCGACATCCTGCGGCAGGCGGCCAGGAAAAGGGGAATTGAGCCGACGCGACAGCATCTCCAGCAACTAGGGACCGCGCTGAAGGAAGAGCATGGCCCCGGAGTTTTGTCAAAGCTCTTGCTTGCGCACCATCAGGGGGATTTAGTTGCTGACGGCATCCGCACCGTGCCCGAAATCGAGGAGCTCAAGAGGCATGGCGCTGTCATCTGGGCTGTTGTCGCGAGCCAAGAAACAAGGTTCGCCCGGCTCAAGTCGCGGAACAGGAAAGGCGATCCGGCGACCCTGGACGCGTTCAAGGACCTTGACGAGCTCGAGAATTCAGGGGCAACTTCCGGCCAGGACATCAATGCCTGCATCAAGCGCGCGGATAGAGTGATAGACAATGACGGCTCGTTAGAGGATTTGCATTTCAGGGTGGAAACGCTCCTATAGTAAAGGACACAAATATTTAGACATGAAGATGCCCTTTACTTATTACGAACGGACAACTCTGGTTTATTTACTTTTGTCCGTGAGTAGAGGTCCGCACTAAGAGCGCCTCGGCGCGCTTCCTTTCATGATACAGCTCATTGATTTCCGCATGGACCTTCATCTTCTCATCAGGCGATAACCTCAAGTAGAGGCGCATGATATCCTGGTAGATGAGCTTGACGCGCGCCAGGTTGAGGCGCAGCATCTCTTCCCGGGCCTTGCCGATCAGCTCCATCACTTCCTCAACCCTGCTGGGCAGGAAGTGTGTTTTGGTGTAATGCTCCTTCTGGAGTTCGAGAGGATACACCGCCTCCCGCTTCACCTGGCGCATGGCCCGATGGATTTCCTGCATATGCTGGCGCTCCTGCCTCAACAGATCCTTTGCGCGCGCATTCACCAGTTGAGAGGCCTCGACGCGGATGCGATCGCGCTCCTCGCGGATCTTCTTCTCCTGCTCCAAAGGCATCCTTTCGGTGGCTATGAATGAGGGCAATTGGCCCGCCTCTTCCCGGATTCGGCGCTCCTCCTGCTCGATCATCTTCCTCAGCAAGGCCTGCTCTGCCGAGTGGCGCAGGCGTTCCTGTTTCGACTCCTGAATTGTTCGTTTAGGCCTGACCTTCACTTCCTGAAGGAATCCTTCGCTCGCGAGCTCGGCCTCCCTTCTTGCGTCCTCTCTCTGGAGGTACGCTTCGCGGCCCAGCAGGAGCTCCCTGCCGCGCGTGGTGTTTTCCTTGATGACATGCGCCTCCCGGTCCCGGCGCTTGCGCGCGATCGCCAGTTCGGTCTCAAGTTCCCGCGCCTGATCCCTGAACTTCCTGAACGCTTTCCGCAGCTCGTTCTTGGCCTTCAGCTGGCGATCTTCCCCGGCCATTGCGACGCGCTCCTCTTCCTGGAGCTGCCTGTGTACCGCGTGCCTCTTCCTTTCCTCAAACCGCTCATGCATGAGCCAGTCGCGCTCCTCCGTTTCTCTCTTGGCTTTTGCTTCCGCAAGCTGCTTCGCCTTCGCCGCCTCGGCTATCCTGCGCAGATGCCCGTGCACAACCTCCTTCTGGCGCCGGAGCTCCTTGCGCTCGTGGGCCTTGATGAGATTCTTCCAGCCTTGCTCCAGGCGTTTCCGCATGAGCATCCACCGCTTTCTCCGGACATGATGGGCGTGCTCCTTGAGGATCGTGTGCTCGTCCAGCTCTCGATGGTGCCCAGCTTTCTCCCTTGCGGAATGATGTTGAACTGCAAAGAAGGAGTTCCACCGCCGCGCCCATTGCCTCTTTTTCGTGGTCCAGGCTTTGCCGCGGAGTTCCTGCTCATGCTCGTGCCTGAGACGCTCTTGCTCCTTTTCCCTCAACCGTCTGGCCCGAATCAGTTCCCGCTGGTGCTCCCTCTTTTCAGCGGCGTTCCGGCGACTCCGCTCTTTTTCGTGAAGATGATGAATGAAATGCTGCCATCCCTCTAAGAGGTTCTTGCGCTTTTGCGCCCGCGCTTTTTCTGCAATGGCCTTCTGGTGCTCCTTCATGATGCGGCGCTCGTCCAGCAGATGGCGCCGCGCGTCTTCCTTCATCAGCGCGTCTTTTCCCTTTTTCTCTACGAATTTCCGATGCTGTTCCCTGATGCGCAGATGAGCCTGCTGTTCGGCAAGCAATCTTTTCTTCGCGGCATTTTCCGCCTCTGCGTCCTCTTCCCTGATCTGCTTCTGGCGCTCAAGGGCCTCCAATTCCCTTTTCCTTTGCCAGAGCAAAGTTGCCTCGTCCTCCCGAGCCTGTTCCGGACGCGCGGGCCTCCACCGCACAGGCCTGAACGCGTAATGAACCTCGGCCTCCTGAGTGGCGGGCCCTTCGACGAGCTTCCTCCAGCGCCGGGCAATCCGCTGCTTCCTCAGCGCCCAGGCTTTCCTCCGGATGGCGCGTTCGTGCTCCCGCAGGATGCGCCGCTCCTCCTCCTGCGTCCTGCGCATCTCGGCCTCCTTCTGGCGCTGGCGTTCGGCGTTGGCCTGCTCCTGCTTCCTCCTCAGCGCCAGGTGCTCCTCTTCCAGCCTCCGCCTTCTCTCCTCGGCCGCCTTCCTGCGCTGCTCCTCCTTCCTCGCCTCAAGGATCTGTTTCCGGCGTTCCTCCTTCATGCGCTCTTCAGCTTCCAGCTCCCGCCGATGCCTGCGCTCCTCTGCCGCCTCTCTGCGCCGGGCAGCCTTTTCCGCTTCTTCCTCAATCCTGCGGCGCTCCTCTTTTTGCTCCTCGAGCCTCGCTTCTTCCTTCCTTCGCCTGAGCTCAAGCCGATTCTGTTCCGCGATGCGCCTGCGCTCTTCAGCCATCAGCTCCTGTTGCCGCTCATGTTCTTCGGCGTTGAGCGCCAGGGCTCTCTTGCGATCTTCGGCCTTGCGCCTGCGCCCGTCAGCTTCCAGCGCGCGCTGGCGCCTTCGTTCCTCGGCTCGCAGCTCAATCGCCCTTCTGCGCTCCTCAGCTTGATGCCTGCGCTCCGCCGCAATCCTTGCCACCCTATACCGAGCCTGCATCCTCTTCCAGCCACCCGCGATCCCGGCAATCGTCTCTCGCTCCTTCCCGGCAAGCTTCCGGCCTTCCTTCTCGATGCCGGAGGCGAGTCTCCTGCCGGCCTTCCTGATGGCCCGGGCTTCGTTACTGAAAAACGTCGAGAAACTCCGCCGCGGCTCGCCGAGCTGCAGCTTTTCCGTGCGCCGCCTCAGCAGCCTCAGCCGGTTTTCCCGAAGGCGGCGCTCCTCTTCCTGTTTCTTCGCTTCCTGCCTGCGTCCTTCTTCCTCCAGCTTCTCCAGCTCCCGCTCGGTCAGCTCGTCCGGGGGCGGAGGCGGAAGGATTTCAGCGAGAAGTGCAAGTGTTGAAGACAGCACTGCGGCCAAGAACAGCAGCGAAAACATCGTCACCCCTTTTTGCTTCCCGTCGGAAGCGAGGTTTATAAAGGTTTTGCATGGCCGTCGGCGCCATCCTCTTGATGTCACGCTTTGCTTAGGATTTTCAACAATTTCCTTCTTGAAGTGAATCCGGAGACGATTTCCACATCCAGCTTATGCTCCTTCTTGAAGAACCTGATGATCTCCCTGTTCGCCTTCCCTTCTTCTGGGGGGGCGTGGACGTTCATCCTGTAAGCATTCTGGGTCGCATCAAAACCGATGATTTCCGTCTTCGACGACCGGGTTTTTACGATAACGTAAAATGAAGAAGTGAATGTCAGAAATCCAGGTATGCACTCTGTTTGCTTTAGCTTGGTGCAAGCATACGGGTTTCTGAGCATGATCAAAAATCACATACTCCCCAAACGGCTTGCAGAAGCACGAACAGATTAATTTGTGGTTTTTGACACATCTAGCTGTAATCTCTCCACGTATGCTCGCACTTCTGGCAACGGAGGAACTTCGTTTCCGGCTCATCGCTCGCCCTTGTCTGCACCAGCCAGAAGTACGCCTTCTTGTTGCCGCACTGCGGGCACTCGGCCTCTGTGAGGGGCAACGTTTCCACTTCAGACTTGTCCACCACCTCAATCTCCTTGCGCTTCTCTATTTTCTCTTCCTTCACGATAGCCTGGGAAACGTCCTTGGTCTTATAGCCGCAGCTGCACGCGAGCAGTTTCCTTGCTCCTTCCCTCTTCGGCAAGAGGATGCTTCCGCATTTTGGGCAAAACATGGTCACTCCGTTCCTAGGTTCTCACCTGTTCGAACCCTGACTACTCCACAATGCAAAACCTGTACTCCCCGAACAGGCACACCGCCTTGACGGCGATGATCTTCACGTAGCCCAGCACAGGGACCCTTATAAAAGCTTTTCCCCTGATCTGCTCCGGCCTGATGTTGTATTCGTCCATGGTGCTGTCCTGGATGGGGTGGGGGTTAGTGAGATAATTGTCTCCTTTCGTGACGAAGATGCCGTCCTTCTTCTCGATGACGCGGTGGATGATAGGATCCGGCCTGCCTGCCTGGTAGACAAGGACATCGCCGACATCCAGCTTTGCCGCATCCGTTCCTCTGAGGATGATGAGATCCCCCTTGTTGAAGCCGTTGTGAAGGGGAAACTCTCTGAATTCCTCCTTCGTGATGCCAATATTCTCATAATAGGTGCCGGTGTTCTGCCAGTATTCGTCAAAGCTGGCAGGATGGTGCATGCTTCCGGAGACGACCGCGACAATCGGGTAGGAAGTGCCCAAGATAAGGCCTAGGACTGGATAGAGCATGTACTTGATGACGACGAAGGCCAGCAGGAGGTTGAGGATCCAGCTCTCGACGCTGTCCTCCTTCCAGAGGAAATGCCAGAATTTCTGAAGCTGGGTCTTGCCTTCATACGGCGGCTTTGAAAACCTGTCGAAATAGCCCATGTTTTTTGGGTCCGGCATATAGCAAATTCATCACATAAGCGCTGGGTGATGATGAGTTTGCTATCCTGCTGATTCAGTCTTGAAAATCGTGAATCAGCTATAGGTTTAAAAACATATCTTTCCTTCTTTCCTGCGTGGACAAGCAGCCCAAAAATTACGACAAACCGCGCAATTACTATGAGGGAACGCTGCAGCTGCGCAACCCTTCGCAACAGATTGTGGACTATGTCGTGCGGGAAATCGACAAGGACCGCAACGTGTGGATCGCGAAAAGCATCAAGCACGAGAACGGGATCGATTTGTTGCTTTCTTCCAATACCTTCTTGAAACAGATCGGAAAGAAACTTAAGGAACATTTCCCGGGCGAATTGAAACTGACGAGCTCCATTCATACCCGCAATTACCTGACCCAGAAAGATGTCCATCGGGGCTGCGTACTGTTCCGGCACTATGACGTGAAACCTGGAGAAATGCTCAGGATTCGTGGAGAAGAGCTAGAAGTCATGAAGGTGGGGAGCGAACTCCTGTGCAAGAGCCGCGAGACCGGCAGGAAAGTGCACGTCAAGTTCGGCCAGCTGAATAGAGCTCAAATCTCGTCTTAAACTTCTTGTATAAGCACAGGGATAACTATTTAAAATACACCGATTTAACGACATAAAATGGTTGACGAGACCAACGTAAAAACCTGCATTTCAGAATTGCTTACAAGATATCATAAGCTGGCCAACAAGGAAAGCGAGGCAGAAAAAAGGACTGAGGACTTTTTGGCGGTGCTTTTTGGAGGCCTGGGATGGAAGTGGCTGAGCAGTGAAGTGACCCCCCAGAAAACGGTTCGAAGCGCATTCAGGGCAACGCGAGTGGATTACTCATTCAGAAGAAGCGGAGAGCTCCGTCCGGCCTTTTACCTTGAGGCAAAACGATTTTCAGATCGCCTGGACAATCCAGACCATATCACGCAAGCCATCAATTACGGGAAAAACAGCGGCATCAGATGGGTGGTCCTGACTAACTTTGCGAGGTGGCGGATCTTTAATTCTGATTTCTTCGACGAGCCGGAGCACGCCGAACTTTTTGAATTTGAAATAAGCGCCTGTCTCGCGAACCCCGAATGCATGCGCTGGCTCCTGCTCTTTTGCCGTGACGCAGACACGCATGCTCTTGACGACTATGCAAAAAGCCACAAGAAATGGAAGGAAAGCGCCGATATCGAAGAACTCCTGACAGAACAGCTGATTGAGGCAAGGAAGATCCTGAGCCAGGCCATAAAGGAGCAAAACCTGCCTAAGTTTGACACGGGGCAGGACATGGACGCTGAGATAGACAAATGTGTTCAGAGCATTCTGGACAGGATTATCTTCTGCAGGATGCTTGAGGATAGCGGGGGCGACGCTGAGCACATGCTAAGGAACGTGTATGAAAGGTGGGAAAAGGGCGACAGGAGGGTTCAGTTCTACAAGGAGGTTCTTTGCCCGCTCTTCTCAAAAATGCATGACAAGTATGACAGCACAATCTTCGATCAGGACAGGATTGACCGCCTTTCAATCGGGAATAAGGAGTTTGTTGACGTTCTGAAAAAGTTTTATGAGGATCCTAAAACCGGGCTGAAGTACAGCTTTGACGCTATAGCTACGGATGTCCTCGGCCATGCGTATGAAAACTACCTTTCCTGGAAATCGACAGTCAAGAGAAAGGGGCTTGAACATGAGGGCCTTTTCAGCAGGAAACAGGGAGGTGTCTACTATACACCGGAATTTCTTGTTGACTTTTTGGTGCGGAAGACGCTTGGAGAGAAGCTGGAGGCATGCAACTCACCAGATGAAGCGCTCAGGCTGAGGGTGCTTGACCCCGCTTGCGGCTCCGGGACCTTCCTTGTCAGGGCCCTCCAGGAGTTCAGATTATGGTTTATACTGCACGAACGAAAGAATGGAAATTCTGATCTTTTTGGGTCTTCCGGACTTCCGGATTTTTTGGACAGCGTTCTCAGCAATTGCCTCTACGGCATAGACATCGACTCGCGGGCGGTCCGCCTGGCCCGGCTCAATCTGTTCTTAAGGGCGGTGGATACGCCAAAACAGCTTCCGCAGCTCAACATCATCGAGCGGGACTCGATTACTTGGGAAGATACCGAAGAAGGCAACCGGAGGGTGAAGGGCTTCAAGATGCCCCTTGATTTCCCCCTTGTGGCCGAGTCAGGGGGTTTTGACGTCGTGATCGGGAATCCACCGTGGGAGAAGTGGAAGCCCAATTCCCAGGAGTTCTTTGAGGAGCACGACGAGGGGTTCAGGAAGTTAGCGAAGCAGCAAGCCAACAAGCGAAAGGAAGAGCTTTTCAGGACGCGGCCTTACCTGAAGAAATCCTGGAATGAGGCAGTGGAGCACTACGAGCATTATTCCACCCTGTACCGGAACCATTACCGGTTTCAAAGCGCAAGTGCCGAAGGGAGGCAGGTTTCCGGCGATCTAGACTTGTACAAAATTTTCACAGAACGGGCATACCGGCTCTGCAGGCCCGGCGGGGCCGTTGGATTCGTCGTGCCGAGCGGCGTCTATACAGATCTTGGGGCAAAGGGGTTGAGGACTCTCCTGTTCGATCACTGCACACTTACCGGACTTTACTCATTCGAGAACCGAGGGCATGCGATTTTCCCAGATGTCCACGCCAGCTACAAATTCGTGCTTCTCACCTTCGAGAAAGGCGGCAAAACAGATTCATTCCCTTGCGCCTTCTTCCTCCACTCCTCAGACGACCTGAAGAGGGCGGCCATGAATCCCACGTTGCTCACAGTTGATTTCGTCAGGAAATCATCGCCGACCGCTTGGAGCGTCCTCGAGATCAAGTCCCCGGAAGACATGGCAATTGTGCAGAAATTGCTCAGGCATCCGCCGCTGGGCAAGGAGATTCCAGGAGCGTGGAATATTAATATCTCAAGAGGGTTTGATATGACGAACGATAGCCATCTCTTCCAGACAGGCAAGCTTGTAGGGATTCCCCTGCTTGAAGGGAAGAATATAGAGCAATTCACGCATCAATGGAAAGAAGCTCCAGTTGCAAGATACAAAGTCTATAAAGAGGATATCCTGAAAAATATTAAGCCTGAGAAGCTTTATCATAGGAGTTACTGGCTTGGCTTCCGTGACATCGCAAGTTCGACGAATTATCGCACCCTCCTCTTGACAATAGTCCCGCCAGGGTACGTCTGTGGCAACACCATCAATTTCGTCTACAATCTCCCGCTCAAGACCCTTGCCTACCTATGTGGTATGCTGAATTCCTTTGTAGTGGACTATCTCATTCGTCAGAAGGTTTCTGCACACGTCAACCAATTCTACTTCAAGGAAATCCCCCTCCCCCGCCTCTCCTCCGGCAAGGAATTCGATGCCATTGTCCGCAAGGCAGCCCAGCTCGTCTGCACGACCGAAGAGTTTTCCGAACTTATGAAAGAGGTAGGAATCGAGAAAGGGCTGACAAAAGAAAATGAACGGGCACTTGCAAGGGCACAGCTTGATGCGATGGTGGCCAAGGTGTATGGCCTGACAAAAGAGGAGCTGGCCTTTATCCTGACGAAATTCCCGAATGTGGATGGAAAGCAGAAGGAACTGGTGCTCAGCCAGTATTGATACTCATTTTTAAGTAGCATAACATTTATAAGTAACCTTCGCACCGCTTCTTCCATGAACCTGCTCCTGCATCTCGCGAGGAAAGGCGCTTTAGCCGGCCAGGCGGAGCTCTCTACGACTCAATTGGCTAAAGAGACCGGGCTGTCGCAGCAGAGCGTGAGCCGGAAGCTCATCGCGCTCGAGGAGGAAGGGCTGATTGAGCGGCATGCGACCCCCCAGGGCGTGAACGTGCGGCTTCGCGCTTCCGGCGCCGACGCGCTCCGGAAGGAGTTCCTCGCCCTGCAGGATGTGTTCTCCCGCGGCTCCCGAAGTCTCAAGGGAAGAGTGGTGCACGGCCTCGGCGAGGGCGCGTATTATATGTCCCTCAAGGGGTATGTGACGCAGTTCAGGGCGCTTCTCGGATTTGCCCCCTATCCCGGCACGCTCAACCTGAAAGTAGATGATGCCGCGCTGCAACAGTTCTTGCTGAGCAGAGAGAAGATCGTGATTGAGGGCTTCACTTCCGAAGGGAGGACGTTCGGCGGCCTGGATGCCTACACCGTGCAGGTAGGGCGGATCCCCGCGGCGCTGATCATTCCGCACCGCACTTCGCACAACCGGGGAGTGGCGGAGATCATCGCCAAGGACTATCTTCGGGGGAAACTCCGCCTCAAGGACCAGGATGTTGTCGAGGTGAAGCCGTGAAGATTGGTGTGGCCGACACGACGTTCGCGCGTGTTGATATGTTCAAGGAAATAGAGCCTATCCTGAAAAATGCGGGAGCGAAGATCGCGAGATACACGGTTCCCGGCGTGAAGGATCTGCCTGTTGCCTGCAAAATCCTGTTCGAGAGGCATTCCTGCGACATCGCGCTCGCTCTCGGAATGCCGGGGGCGATGCCGATCGACAAGCAGTGCAGCCATGAAGCTTCCCTCGGCATGCAGATGGTGCAAGTGCTAACGGGCAAGCATATCCTTGAAGTGTTTGTGCATCTTGATGAAGGGAAGCCCAACGAAATCCTTGCGATCGCGAAAAACCGGGCGAGGAAGCACGCGCTGAACGCCCTTGCCCTCTTGAAAGGGAAGGAAGCGCTTTCGCCATTCGCTGGAAAAGGCAGGAGGCAGGGCAAAGAGGACGAGGGGCCGCTATGAAGCTCGGCATAGTCGTCTCAGAATTCAACCCGGAGATCACTTCAAAGATGCTCGGTCATGCCTTGAAGATAGCAAAAGAAAAGGGAATTCAAACGGTCGTCACTAAAGTGCGGGGAGCATTTGACATTCCGCTGGCGGTCAAGAAATTGCTGAAACGGAAAGACATCTCAGGAGTTGCGACACTGGGGACGATCATCCAGGGCGAGACGGACCATGACATTTTGATTGCGAATGTCTGCGCCCATGCCTTGACGCAGTTGTCGTTGGAATTTGGTAAGCCTGTCTCCCTCGGAGTGATGGGGCCCAGAATCAATGTGAGGCAGGCTAAAAAAAGGATGAAAGAATACGTCGAAAGGGCCATTCACGCTGCCTTTGCAGAAAAGTCCGAAACTCTTTTATAGACCACTTCTCGCCTATATTGAACATGAAGTCCACCAAGGTGCAACGCTTCATCCTCTACTCTTTAGGCAGATGGTTCGAGGAGGCGAACAAGGGGATGCGGGAGCCGCTGCAAGTCTCTGTCTCGAAGGTGCTCTTCATTGAAATTCTCCTGAAAGCGGGCATTGCAAGGAAGCAGGAGCGCGCGCTCTACCGGAATCTCGAAGTCCTTGAAAAGAAGAAGCTCGTTTCCTATGAGAACAAGGAGCTGATGCTGACGAAGAAGGGCGAGAAGCTTTTTCATTTGATCAAGAAGGAGCTCGAGCCATACTTTAGCGTCGACGTGAAGCTCAAGGAGAGATCACCCACGTCCTACACAAGGAAGGTGCAGACGGTGTTCAGGTAATGGATCCTGATAAGCTCAAGGAAATAGAAGACCGAGTGGCTAGGGAGCCAGTGCCCTATGCCCAAGTCGTTCAGATGCTGAAAGCCATTGGCGTTAAGGCGTATGATGTCGATGTCACGAAAGGCACGATCCTCTATCGCGGCAACCATAAAGTATATGGCTTGCAGGCGTCTTCTCAAAAGCTCTCCATCGCGCCCGCGTTCAGTCCGGAGAAGATTGAGGACGCGTATTCCCGCATCGAACGGCGGGAGATCGATTATCCAACCTTCCTCAAGGCTCTGGCGGAGGCTGGCGTGGAGCGCTACACTTCCGATTTCAAGCGGATGGCGATCATCTTTAAGGGCGGCGGCAAGGAGCATAGGAAGCCCATCCCGGAAGCCTGATTTTAACTATTTTATAGTGGTAAAAATAGAAAGATTTAAATAGCCCGGCCTTCTCAATCATCCTATGAAGCTCTTAAAAGTCGGGGTGTACCATCATGACTGCTGGGGGAGCGAGAGCACCAAGGATTATCCCACTATCAGCATGACGGAATTGGGGGCCGTGCATATTGTGAAGAAGGATGATCATGGGGTTCTTGTCGATTGTTTCTGGCGCATCACGGCCGATACCGAGAAGGAGCTCACCAGCTACCTCAAATACGTCCAATCCCTCCCTTCCACCAAGCAATGGAAGCTCTTCATGCAGAACGGCAATAAAGCGTACGTGTACATGCAGTTCCTGAGCAAGACCAGCTCCTATGATTCCATCCTCAAGACCAACGCCCTTCCTGTCGGGCCCATCGTCCAGGAGCATGAACATGAAATCCATCAGGTGGCCACGGAGAAGCCCAAGGAGACGGCGAAGCTCTTATCCAACCTCGAGGCGCTGGGCGAAGTGAAGGTGTACAAGATTTCTGATTTTTCGGAGGACGCGGTCTTCGGGGCATTAACTAGAAAGCAGCAGGACGCGCTTCTGACCGCCTGCCAGAACAACTATTATTCCTGGCCGAGAAAACTCTCGCTCGATGATATTTCAAAAAAGGTGGGCATCAAGCGCAGGACCTTCCAGGAGAGATTGCGTCAGGCGGAAGCGAAATTCATCCCGGCGGCAATCGAGAAGATCGTGAAGGAGAAAAGAATTTAATTACTCTGCCTTGCGAAAGTTTCTCGCGAGCAGCACTTGTTCGTCCAGTGAAAATACATTGGAATCCGTCGAGAACTCTACTCTGTCGCCAATACCCCCGTCCATTCTCGAATGGTAGCGCCGCTCCATCTCCTTCACTTTTTCGGGAGTTTCAAGAATGGGGTAGGTTACAATGCCTTTGTCAGTCGCAATCACGACGCGATACAAGGGCCCCATAGGCGTGTCCTGTATTACATCCTCGAGCAGCTCGCCTTGGGTCCATGCGCCTTTTGAGGCATTTACTATTTGGTATTCCTCCTTTTTCTCAGGATTGCGGGGAACCAAGCCGTAGATGCCAATTCCGGCGGCAAGAAGGCCTGTTGCTACACTAGCTCCTTTCCAGATCTTTTTCTTCTTTTCGGGCGAAAGCGGCGGAAGCTCCTTATCTGTCCCAAACTGCTTGTTCACAAATTGATAGGTAAGGCGCTGTGGCGTTCCAGCGGCGGGCGCGGCAAGGGTGAGGAAGATGGCTGCCCGCTTCATTTCATCGAAGGTTGCGCCTGTTGGAAGAAGATAGAGGAAATAGAGCGGGGTCTGGCCTGTCGCGAAAGCTGCGACATCGACCAGATAGGTCGGAAGCCAATGTGACTCCTTGGTGATTCCGAAGAACCTTCTCACCCTCTGCTGATACCAGTCATAGGGGCCGCCAGTAATCATGTTCCCTATGGCCGCCGCGAGCCGTGCTTTGCCTGTCTCCTCCCAGCTCATTCCTGCGAAAAATTTTTCGTTGAGAGCATAGGACAAGGAGAAGAGATTATTGCCGATTCCCCCTACCACCCCGCGATAGAGCCAGTTATTGACGAGCTTCTCAGTGGCTCTCTCTCCGATGAGCCGCTCTATTCTCTCCACAAGCTTCATAGAACAAGAGAGCGCGGCTTTATATATAGGAATTTATTGACCTATGTCATGTTTTTAGGGCTTTTGAAGCTTATAAATCCAAAAGCTTCAGCCCAATCCCCCTAGAATGCCTCTTCGCCACTTTGGAATCGAGCTTCTTCAGGAGAATCTCGCACGCGCCGCACACTCTCGCTTCCACCAAGTGGCCCGCATGGGCGTTGAATGTGTCATCGCCTATCGTGATGTGGGCGTGAACTACCGGCTTCCCATCGCATAAGAAGATGTTGCCAGTGATGTTGGCGATCTCGTGCTGGCCTTTAAAGACCATGTTTGTATATTTCTTTGTCGCGACGCTAAAGTGCGCCAGTTCGCACTCATCTGCGGCGCCAATCGCGATGAAGGAGGCATTTGTAACCCTTTCTTTCTCGAGAAACAGATTCAATTGTTCGATCACTTTTTCTCCCGGCTCAATAGAAACGACATAGCTTTGGGAATCGATTTTGCGGAATTTCATAGTCAGAGGTTCCTAAGCATTGCGGAGTCGGGCTCATGTGGCAAGCGCACTACAAGCCGGGAATCGTTTGCCATAGCCCGTTCAATCGCAAATTGCGCCCCCTCATGCCCTGCACGAGAACGGCGCGCGAGGCCGTTCGTGACGTCCCACTGAATCATAGAGCGTGCCTTTTGACGGGCCCTTTGACTTCCGTCCAATACCATCCCAAATCCCCCATTCATAACTTGGCCCCATCCAACGCCTCCGCCATTGTGGAGAGATACCCAGGTTGCTCCCCTGGCCGCCAAACCAATGGCGTTATGCACGGACATATCTGCCGTTGTGGCGGTCCCGTCGTAAATGTCTGCGGTTTCCCGATATGGAGAATCAGTTCCAGAGACATCGTGATGGTCCCTGCCCATTACGATAGGGGCGCGAATTTCGCCAGATGTGATTGCCCTATCGAATGCGTCTGCAAGCGCCAGCCTTCCTTCCAAATCAGAATAGAGGATGCGGGCCTGCGAGCCCACGACGAGATTGTTTCTTCCAGCTTCTTGTATCCATTTTAGATTGTCTTCATATTGTTGACGAATCTCGTCAGGGGCGCTACGCGCGAGCTTCGTGAGGATTTTTGCTGCTATCGCATCGGTTTTTGCAAGATCCGCCGGATCGCCTGAAGTGCAGACCCACCTAAAGGGCCCAAATCCATAATCGAAGTAGACCGGCCCCATAATATGTTCCACGTAGGAAGGGAACTTAAATCCTCCTTCGGTCCGCAGCACATCTGCGCCCGCTTCTTTCGCCTCTTTCAGGAATGCGTTTCCATAATCCCAGAAATACATACCCCCTCTAGCCAACGCATTGATTGCCGTGACCTGCCTTTTCAAGGACTCTTGCACTGCATGTCTGAATCCTGCAGGGTCCGACACCATCATCCGCTGGGCATCCGCGAAGCTCATATCTACGGGATAATAGCCGCCATTGAAGGGGTTGTGGAGCGATGTCTGGTCAGAGCCCAAATCAACATGAACCCCTTCTTGAGCGAGGACTTCCCATAAATCAACGATGTTTCCGACATAGCCGATAGAGACGCCCGCCCCAGCAATTGTCGCTTGCTCTATTCTAGAAAGAATTGTATCAAGATTATCCGTTGCCTTGATAAGCCAGCCTTGGTCGAGCCGCTTCTGCACTGCCTTTGGATTGATTTCCGCGATAACTCCGATTGCTCCGGCGATGACCGCCGCCTTTGCCTGCGCTCCAGACATGCCGCCAAGACCAGAAGTGACAAAGAGCTTTCCTTCTAAGCTGTCAAAGCCCTGTCGTCTTCCAGCATTGAGAAGGGTGATGGTCGTGCCATGGACAATCCCCTGCGGTCCAATATACATCCAGGAGCCCGCAGTCATCTGGCCATACATGGTCGTGAGCAACTTGGCGAGGCGCTCATACTCTTGAGGGGTTGAGTAATTAGGAACCATCATGCCATTTGCGATTACAACCCTGGGAGCGTCTTGATGTGAAGGGAAAAGCCCCATGGGATGGCCCGAATACATCACCAATGTCTGGTCGGCCTGTATCTGGCTTAGGAAATGCATGGTGAGGGCGCGATGGAACCATGTCGGAAAGACCGTGCCATTGCCCCCATAGGTGACGAGCTCGTCTGGATGCTGGGCTACTCGAGGGTCAAGATTATTGTCTATCATGTGCATCATGGCTTCGGCTTCCGTTATCCCTGCGCCATAACTTCCAAAGGGACGTGCGTGGACTTCTTCAGGCTTGAAGCGATACCCATAGATGCGGCCGCGCGTATCGAGCTCTCTTGCGAATTCTGGGGCAAGAATCGCATGATGTCGTCTGTCGAAAAATAAAAGAGCGTTTCTCAAGGCAAGAACCCGGTCATCTGCCGAAAGCGTTCCCGCACGCTTCGGAGCGGAATTAGAACCGGGCCTGAATGTATTTGGAGGAAGCGGCTCTTCGCCGTCCATCACTCGCCTCATATAGGCAAAATCATTCTTAAGGTCCACGACCATTTCAGAGATAAACGCTTTCTATCTTAAAAAGATATCTCTACTTCAGCACAACAATATTCCCCCTGCCCTTCTTGATCTTCTGCACCTTGCCCTTGGCTTCCAGCTCTGAGATCATGAGCGACACTTTCGCTTCCGACAGCGGCAGCCGCTTCCGGATGTCCTTCTGCGTCGCCCGACCG
>Ga0209541_10003421_pt1 | contig 29168 bp, 24 predicted proteins | sample RifCSPlowO2_01_FD_184027 | JGI IMG/M metagenome (GOLD analysis project Ga0209541, IMG submission 184027) | Groundwater microbial communities from Rifle, Colorado - Rifle CSP2_plank lowO2_0.1 (SPAdes) (version 2) | ecosystem: Environmental > Aquatic > Deep subsurface > Groundwater | place... | reverse complement strand
GTAATCCAAAAGGGTCGCCGGATGTTTATTCTTTATTTAGTAATTTTGGAGGTATTTTTTAATGGAAGATACTTTGATTTTTGTTGATGATGGTTTTTTTGGATTAGTAAAGAAACATCTCCAGAAGAAAACCGGAAAAGATAAAAAATACTTGCAGACTTTTAGAAATATCTGCAAAAAGGAGAATCTTAACCTGAAACATCTTTTCATTTATACTTGCCCTCCTTATCAAAGCCCAAAACCCACAGAGCAAGAAAGCTCCTTAATGAGCCGCTATAATAATATGATGAAGATGTTAAAGAATAAAAAATGGGTTACTGTAAGAGAAGGAAGATGTCAAAAATTATTAAAGGAAAAAGGAGAATTTGACTACTGCCAAAAAGGGGTTGATGCTTTAGTTATTTTAGATATGTATGATTTTAGAGAAAGTTATCCAAATATCAAAAAGATAATATTAATAGCTTCAGATTCTGATTTTGCCCCAGTTATTGAAAGGATGAAACAAAAAGGGATAGAGATAGTTCTTTATACCTATTTTGATAGAAATAGAAAGTCAAGATTTTCAACATCTAATCATTTGTTGAGAGTTGCCTCAAGATGGGTTAAATTAAACGAAATTTATTTTGAAAATTCAAAATAAAAAACAATAAAATGATACTTGGAATTGAATCAACTGCGCACACCTTTGGAATAGGAATTGTGGATAAAGAAAAAATTCTTGTAAATATTAAAGATAGTTATACAACAGAAAAAGGAGGAATCATTCCTGTTGAAGCTGCAAAGCATCATGAAAAGGTTGCAGACTCTCTTTTTCAAAAAGCTATTATAGAAGCTAAGATTAATATGAAAGATATTGATGCTATTGCATTTTCCCAATCACCTGGCTTAGCCCCTTGCCTTCTTGTTGGAATGAGATTTGCAAAGAAAAAAGCAATTGAATTAAAAATTCCGATTATTCCTGTAAATCACTGTTTGGCTCATCTGGAGATTGGTCGAGTAACTGGAGCACGCGATCCAGTACTACTTTACGCTTCTGGTGCAAATACACAAATAATTGCTTATGCTGCAGGCAAATACCTAGTGTTCGGAGAAACCCTTGACATGGGTGTTGGAAATTTTATTGACACTTTTGCTAGATATGCGGGAATTGGTTTTCCAGGAGGGCCTAAAATTGCAGAGCTTGCTGAAAAGGCAAAACAAGAAAAAGGAGAAAATGCTTATATTGAATTGCCTTATTCAATTAAGGGAATGGATGTTGCATTTTCAGGAATGTTAACTAAATTAAGGCAGATGTTGGAAAGCAAGAAGTATAAACTTGAAGATTTATCTTTTTCATTACAGGAAACAGCTTTTGCAATGTTAGTCGAAGCAAGTGAAAGGGCATTAGCCCATACCGGAAAAAAAGAGATTTTATTAGGGGGAGGGGTTGCATGCAATAAAAGATTACAGGAAATGTGCAAAATAATGTGCGAAGAAAGAAATTGTAAGTTCTTTTGCCCTCCAAATGAATTTTTAACAGACAACGCTGCCATGATAGCCTTTTTAGGAGAAATAATGTTTAATAAAGGAATAAAAGTTGATGGAAAAAACATTGAAAAGCTTGACATTAATCCAAGAGAAAGGACAGATGACGTGGTTGTGAAGTGGAAATAATATTGAGATATATTTTCTATTGTGAGAAATTTTATATAATCTTTTAATTATAGATTTTAATGGGTCTGGTTAAGAGGGTTTTTGATAAAGTTGGAACTATAGTTGATGATTCTAAATGGAAGCATGTTGAGTTTCAGAATGTTGAAATGAGGTATTGGGTTGAGAAATTTGCTAATAATGCTTTTAGATACGATTATTCAAGGAAAAGTCCAGAATATTACTGGGATGTAGGGATTGCTTTTATGACTCTAAATATTTTTGGTAAAATTATAAATCCAAATAATCCCCCTATCTGGAGATCTTCCCTTGAAATTGAATATGAGCAAAAGCCGGAATTTGAACTCAGCTATAAAACTAAAATGGTCTTAGATGATAAAGATCAGAAAATTATAGAGCTTGGACTAGAGAATGCGCTTGGCCAGTATGATATTCCTTGGAAAGAAGGGTGGTTTGAAAGCAAGAGAAAAATGGTTGGACTCAAGTGAAAGTGGTTCTGTCGCATAATCGGGACTTGAATTTAAGTGTCGCATTAGGGACTTTTCTATTTCTTACAAAGAGCTAAAGCATATGTGTCTTCCTTATCAGAATAAATCTTCACAGAAGAGAAAAACTTTGAAAGCATCTTATTAAATTGAGGTTTAGTATATTTATAGGAAATTGCCACTATAATGATGTCTCCTTTTTTAAAAGAAACTTCTTTCCCTAAATGCTTAATAATTTTATCTTTCTTTATTATATATAATTCTTCAATCCTGGAATTTATGAACCGAACATCGTAATCGACGTCGTCTTTAGTTAATCCCAATTGATTAGGTATTTGAATAAGCCATTTGTTTATTATTTGGTCTTTGTATTCCTTAGTCCAATCTTCATTTCCATTCTTTAGTCCATTTCCAATAATTAAAACATCATCTTTGCTCATACTATCTTTTATTCCATGTAGCATATCTTCTCTATCAAAATTACCTAGGGTGTTTCCTAACAACATCATAAGATGAGTTTCAAAATCTTTATCTCTGAATAATGGAGTAATATTATTTAGATTTTCAAAATCAGAAATATTCCACTTAAATTCTAAAACTTCTCCAACTTTAGTCTCACGAATAGTTTTAGCGGCTTTTGATACCATATAAGAACTAATGTCTATTGGGCAATATCTAATCTTCATATGCTTTGCCAGTTCTTCAATGAATAATGATGCTTTCTTCCCATCTCCGCATCCTAAATCCAAAATATTACATGAGTCTTTAGGTAAGGCTTTAACGAAGTCTGCTAAGTGTTCTTTTATTAAAGAAACTTCTTTATCTATAATTGATTTCTTATAGCCTTTAGTATAACTTAAATCAAGAAATCCCTGTGCTTGTGATGATGTTAAATACCATAGTTTTGAATCTGCAATATCCCAGACCCTTGTTTTCCCTTCTAACTTATACCCTCGTTTCAGAAGTTCTTTAAAAATTAGGTCATTTATTTGATATTTCATTTTTCTTTTTCTTAAATCTTAAAATATCTATTATTACATAAGTCTGGGGGGCTATGTAAATATTTCCTATAAGAATATACTTACTATATTCATCATTAAATAGTTGAAGATTATCTTTTAGATTTATCTCCTTTCCAACATTTTTCCTCATAAATTCAAAACAACCCCATTCAGTTATACTTTGGCAATGGGTTTTATCTTTGCACTTGCAATCTCCAACACATTCATAGGTAACATAAGGTTTATACTTATAATCTTTTTGGTTAATAATTGTATAAGGTACATCTAAATCTTCTACATTACCAAGTGTCATCTGTTTAATAGTGGATTTATTTTGCTGTTCTAATTTGAAATCTTTTATTATTGGTAGAATAATCCCAAAACTCTTTTTATTATCTCTAATTTCACTCAGAGTGCTAAAACCTATAGATTTTATTAAATCTTCTTGCTTATCCTTTGGATACTCTCCTTTTATAGTTACCCATTTATGAATTTTTTTCCAATCTTCCTTAGAATTTTTTATTTTCCAAGTATTTTCTCTGTGGTCTGTAGGATTTTTTTCTACCTCTGCATCAAAAATATCCCATTTTCTCAACATATAAATGGGGAAGGGGTATAACCTAATTAGTATCTTATCATCTAAAGAATATGCACAAACACATCGGGATTGTCTGCCATCTTTTAATTGATTTGGTGCTCCCTGACCTATTACTACCAGATTTTTTAACATTACCATTTTAAAGATTATTAACTTTCCACCCCCTTCTTTTCAGTTCTTCAGCAATGATACTTCTATGACATTTTTTAAAATCTTTTTCAAAACACATTAATATAGTCTTTCTTCTTTTTGCTAATCCTTCTATTATAGAAATATTCTGCATAACATCTTCATCATGTATATGTTTTTGATATTCTTTAAAGAATCTACCATAGTCCCAATCTTGATGTAACTGATGCCTTATATCCTTTGGAGAACCTAATTCTGGGAGATGTTTATAGGTAATTCCATTCTTCCTTAATTCCGACGCCAAAATACCTTTAGAAAATCCATTCTTTCTGCTTAATGCAATCTCTCTTACATCTATTAATTGCTGAACATTACTATCTCTTAATTTTCTTATAAATTTCTCAATTGTATGCCCCTCATAACCAATTGTATAAATAAAATCATTTTCAAAATTCCAATAAGAGACATTCCCTATTTTAATTCTTGCAAGACCTATTTCTTTTTCTAATCTTTTAACCCATTGATTATTAGGATATTTTTGTGGTAGATTTAATTTATCTCTTATTTGAGTCCAAGTTAGCCCAGATGGATGTCTTTCCAGTATATTTTTTATAGAATTTTTAAATTCTTCATAAAGCACTTCTTCTTTATTTTCTTTATTTTTGTCTTTGAATACTGGGGAGATTAAAAGATTATTTCCTTTAATTTCATCTTTTACTTCTTGTCCTTCTACCCAACCAAGCTGTTTTATTCTATCTGTTGGAATTACTAATACCCATTTCACATATTTTTCATAATTTGGGTCATCTTTTTTTCTTGAAGATTGCTTTTGTAATTTCATTATATTATTGGTACCTATTAGTTTATAAATATTTGGTACCCACTAATAGTAGTTAAATGGGTACCCAAAGGTTTAAATAGTTGTGGGTACCCATAAGTATATGTTACAAACAATAAAACAACTTTCAGATAAGAGAGAGCAAAGAGCAAGACAAATATTAGAACACTCTAAACCAGAATGTTTAGATGAGAATACTTATCTCGTGCCTTCACAATTTGACAGCACTAAAAAATATCAAGTTACTCACTTTGATAGTTTTTCTTGCTCTTGTAAGGATTTTGAACTAAGGTGTAAAGGAAAAGGTTTATACTGCAAACATATCAAAGCTATTCTAATATTTGAAAAACTAAAAAATCATTATGAAATTGAAGCTACACCAATTAAACAAGAAATAGAATTAATTTTGGAAAAACCAACTGAAAACTGCTGTCCTTATTGTAACTCTCAAAATTTAATCAAAAGAGGAGTAAGGCATGATAAGACAAGCGAAAAACAAAGATTTAGCTGTAAGGATTGTAAAAAAAGATTTGTTTTAGAGCCAATCAAATACATTAAAGGAAATGCTAAAATTGTTTGTTTGGCTATGGATTGTTATTACAAAGGATTAAGTTATAGGGATATTGCAGACCAATTTAACCAATTCTATGGCTTAAAATTACATCACGAAACAATAAGAAGATGGGTTTTAAAATTTAGTAAAATAATGGAAAAATACAGCAAAACCTTAACTCCTAAAACTTGTGGTGTTTGGAACGCTGACGAAACTTTGGTTTTAACTAAGAGGGGAAAGGATAATAAAAATCCTAATCTTGAATTTGATTATCTTTGGAATGTAATGGATAACAAAACTAAATTTCTTTTAGCTTCTATTAATTCAGGCAGAAGCAGAAGTTCAAAAGATGCTCAAAATGTTTTTACAGAAGCATGGAAAGTTAATAATAAAATGCCTAATCAAGTTATAGTAGATGGTTATAGGGGCTATGAAGATGGTTGTAGAAAGACGTTTAGAAATTGGAGGAATGAGAGAAAAGTAAAATTTACATCAATCAAAGGACACAGGAAAGAAATTAATAATAATGCCATTGAAAATTTACATACTCATCAAAAGGAATTTCAGAAAGTAAGAAGAGGTTTAACAGAAATTCAAGATTATGCAGATGGTTTTAAGGTATTTCATAATTTCATTAAGAAAGCTGAAAAAGATAAACTTACTCCTGCTGAAAGATGTGGAATTGGAATAAATGGAAATAGATGGGAAACTCTATTGCTAAATAGTATAAAAGATTTTATTTAAACAAGTCTATTATTGTTGCTATTAAAGTTAAAATTATTGCAATAGCCGTTACTTTTGTCCAAAAAACTATTTTCTTTTGCAAATCTGATGAACTTTTTGACGCTTCTATTATCGCTTTTTCTATTTTACTTTCACTCATGAAAAGATTAAGAATGTTAAGTTTAAAAATATATGGAATTTTAAATAAAATAACTCTAAAAAAGTCCCACAAGCGACAGGAGAAGAAAATTTAACTAAAAGTCCCTAATCTGCGACAATCCCAGTGAAAGTAAGCTTTATAAACCTCCTTTTTATAAATTATTTATTAAACCAATGACCAAATAAATAATCGGGAGGTTAATATGGTTTCTGTATATGAAATAATTGAAAAGGCAAGAAAAACTGGAAAGGTTGAGAAAGGTACCAATGAAGTTACCAAAGCTATAGAAAGAGGTACAGCAAAATTAGTTGCTTATGGTGCAGATGTTAGCCCTAAAGAAATAGTCCAGCATTTGCCAATTTTATGCAAAGAAAAGAATATTCTTTGTGTAGAGGCTGATAAAAAAGAAAAATTAGGAATCTCAGTTGGAATTGGTGTGGGTTGCGCTAGTGTAGCTATTATTGATGCAGGAGATGCTGAAAAAGACCTTGAGAGTTTCATTAAGCAAAATAAAAAATAAGATTATTAAACCATATGGGTAATGTATAATACGAGAGTTAAGTTGGGGTAAGCAGGTTCAGCAAGCTGAAATCCACAGCAGCTTAATCTTCTCAAATCCATATTATTCGTTTGTAATATTGCCAAAACATAAAACAATCAAAAAATAACAAAATGGGCGGAAATAAAACTCAAAAAGTGAAGCAAGGGCAAGGAAGCGGAAGTAAAGGAGTAAGTGGAATTTTATCAGAATATGCTGTTCCTGCTGTTGTTGATAGTATTATAGGAAGAACAGGAGCAAGAGGAGAAGTTACCCAGGTTAAATGCAGAGTTTTGCAAGGAAGAGACCAGGGCAAAACAATGAGGAGAAATGTTAAAGGACCTATAAGAAAAAGAGATATTCTAATGTTAAGAGAGACACAAATAGAAGCAAGGAGAATTAAACAGAAGATTTCAAAAGGAGTTTTTAGTTAAAAAATAAAATGCCAACATGCTCATTTTGCAAAAAACATTATGAATTCCCAAGAGGATTAACAATCTTTCAGCTAGATGGAAAGACAATTCATTTTTGCTCTAGTAAATGCAGGAGAAATCTTGCTTTAAAAAGAGATCCAAGAAAGGTAAATTGGGTTAAAAGACAGAAAAAAATGACTAAAAATGAAAAAATTGCTGAAAAAATTAAAAAAATTAAAGATGAAATTTCAGAAGAAGCTGTAAATCCTATTAAAAAATAAAAGAAAAGTTAAAATTATAGTAGTGAAACATTCTAAAACAATTATCATTTTTAAATTAATAATTTTTATTTCTGCTTATATGTTTTTTTACCTATAGAAACAAGCCATAATTAAATTTAAATAGTTTCACTACATAAATTTTTTGTAATTTGAGTACAAAAAGTGCGGTGAAAATAAAAATTGGTGTATAAAAAATATATCTATAGAGATGGAAAGAGGTTTGGACCTTATTATTGCGAAAGCTATAGGGATAAAGATGGAAAAGTGAAGACGAGATTTGTTTCAGGGCCTCATAAAGCAGATAAATTATTTATAAGGATTGCTTCTAAAAAAACCCTTATGATTTTTGAAATTGGTCTGTTTGTTTTTTTATTGCTGATTTTAGGAAATATTAACTATAACTTGAAGATTTCTGGCAAGATTGTTCAGGACCAGAATTTAGAATCAGTAACAAGTTTTGATAAAAACATAGCAGAAAGTATGGCAGAGGGAGAAATTATAGGAAATATAGATCTTGAGAAAAATGTAAAAACCCAAATAAAACAACCAATACTAGATAATAAAATACTTGAATTTAATACTCCTGAAGGAAAAATAGAATTAGAATTTGACCTGTTAAATTATTCTGATTGGTATGTAAAAGAAACCGAAAATGTACTAGAAGCCGAAAATTTTGATATAAATATTAATGAAAGCAAGGATAGATACAAATGGGGCTATAATGTTAGACTTAGAGACTTAAATTTTATGGCTAAAATTAATGTTAGAGCAGATAATATCATAATAATTGATAATCAAACTCTTAAAATTGGCAATTATTATTTAAGTTTTGCTGATTTAGTTAATCAGAACTATATTGTTAATGTTGAGCCTGTTATTTTAGAAAATATTAATCTAACTGAGGATATAGCTGAAAATATAACTGAGATAAATATTACTTCAAATTTAACAAATATAGATGAAGTTAATGTTACAATCCCCGAAAATGAAACAGAAACAGTTAACTTGCAAAATGAAACACAAGACGAAACACCAGAAACTAATATTAGTGAAGAAATACCATTAGAACCTTTAGAGCAAATTCCAGAAACCCCTGTTGAAAATGTAGAACAACCTGTAGAACAAGAAACAGAAGAACTACCTGCAGAACAAGAAGAAGGAGAACAGCCTGTAGAAGAACCCGTAGAACAACCTATTGAACAAGAACAACCTAGTGAGCAACCAACAGAAATAATTGAAGAAGAGATTGCTGAACAAAATCCTGTAATTATTTCTGGTTTATTAAAACCAATAGCTAAATTTTTTGTAAATAGCTTTAAAGGTTTGGCTTTGTTTATTACAAATGGGATAAGGGGGATTATTGGATTAATAACCGGGTTTGTTATTGGAGAAGAACAAACTATTTCAATTTATGTTCAAAAGGACTTTACAAATGAGGCAGAGATTGGGGATATAATTAATCTTGATCCTTATATAATTGGAATAATGGGTGAAAATGGAAGTGCTGTTGATAATTTAGGAAATGTTTATCAATGTGGAACTATAAATCAGAGTGGAAGTTATGTGATGAACCAGAGCATAATAAAAACTTCTACAGGCACTTGTATTCAAATACTTGCGGCTAATATTATTTTAGATTGTAATGGGTATAATTTAACAACAAGTTTAACTGAATATGTTAGTTATGCTGGGGTTTCTTCAAATTATTATAATACTACAATAAAGAATTGTTATATTGATATGGGAAGTATTGCTGAAGGTATTGCCTTATACTCTAGTGCAAATAATTCTTATATTTTTAATAATACTTTAACAGGGCAAAGTTCTGGTTTGTATCTTTCTGGTGGAAATGATGGTCCACTTAACTCTATAATAGAAAATAATACATTTAGTTTAAATACAAAGGGAGTATTAATTTATACTCCTGTAAATGCAAATCATACTCTTAGGAATAATCTTATTCTTTCAAATTCAAGAGGTATTGAGTTTAGATTAGGTTCAAATCAAATTCTAATGAATAATAATCTTACTTATAATAATATTCCTTTTCAATTCACATCTAATGAATTTGACAACCAAATTGACACAACAAATATAGTTGATGGTTCTTATAATGTTTATTATAATTATTCAATTTCTGATTATGTTTTTGACTTAACAACAGCATCAAATGCAGGAATTATAATCTGCGCAGGATGTAATAATATCACAGTAAAAGATTTGGATATAAGTAATAATCATGGTTATTATGGAATATTGTTGTTTAATACAACAAATTCAACAATTGAAAATAGTACCTTTAATTTAAATCCTTATGGGATTTATTTATTAGGAAATTCAAATAACAATAATCTCACTAAAAATACACTTAGTTCTAATACTTATGGGATTTATATTTCTGACTCATCAAATAATAACTTCAGCGATACTAATGTTTCTGGAAGTAGCACTTATGATGTGGATGTAATTTCTAGTTCAACAAACAATATTTTTTTAAATGTAAGTTATAATTTAGCAAAAGAAAATGTAGATTCTGATTCTTCATTAACAAGAAAATGGTATTATCAAACTTATGTAAATGATAGTGGAGGAAATGATGTTTCAAATGCTAACGTAAAAATTTATGGTTTTGAGAATGAATATCAATTAAATACTGCGACAAATGGGACAGGTTGGATAAACATTACAGGGATTATTGATTATGTGAATACTGGCGGAACAAAAAGTTACTATAGTAATTATACAATCTATGCTTATAATTCAACTCATGTTGGAAATGTTTCTCGTAATTTTACTCTAGAGCCAAATAAATTAAATGACATTATTACAATTTCAGAAGGAATTTTTGTTGAACCCACTTTATTAATTTCCTCTTGTAAGAGTTTGAGTGTAGAAAATGGATATTATACAGTTCAGAATAATATCACTTCATCAGGAACTTGTTTAACTGTTTCTGCAAATAATGTAACAATAGACATGAATGGACATAAAATTGAGAGAATCTCTGGAGATGGAATAACAAGTCATTGTAATGGTTATGAATTTGACCCAACTAATTTAGTATGGACTACTGGAGGATTTGGGGTTTATATTGATAATTATAATAATACCATCATCAAAAACGGGAAGATTAAGGATTTTGGAATAGGAGTTTATGGGAATAATGCAAGCAATGTTAATATCAGCAATATGCAGATAAATTCTTATCTTCCTGGCTACTTTTGTCGTAATTATGGTGCATATTTTTGGAGTGGAATAAATAATAATATTGAAAATTCTGTTTTTAATATTTCAAGTGTGGGAGAAGGCCCTACCGTTTATGGAGTTTATTTAAAATCAACATCTGGAAATGTTTTAAATAATATCACAATTAATGAAGAGAACTATAATGTGAATGCATATGGAATTTATTTTGATTCTGCATCAGGAAACACAATTAAGAATATTGAAAATGCTGGAAGATTTGGAGATTATGGAGGTGGGGCATATTACATCTATTCAACTTCAAGCTCAAATAATTTAATAAGGGACAGCAATTTAAGCAGTGTTTCAAGCAGGCTGAATTACTTTGTATCTTCTATAAATACAACTTTCCTTAATACAACAGCCCCTTATTTATATTATGTTGATTCTGCTTCTTCTGTATACAGAAAATGGTATTATCGGGCGCATACAACAGATTGGTCTGGAACAGATGTTGAAAATGCAATAATTGAAATTTATAATGGAAAAGAAATCAGCCCGTATATTAGTTTAAATACAAATTCAAGTGGATGGACAAATGTAACTCATATTATTGAATATTCTAAAATTGGTGGAACAACTACTATTTATGATAATTCTGTTATTGCTGCAAACTGGAATTTAACTTTATGGGACAGCCATTCTTATAATGTTACTGAGAAACAGAATAATTTAAATGATTCTTTAATTCTTGATATAGATATAACTCCTCCAATATTGTCTGGAACTAATATAAGTATGACTTCAGACAGTCAGGCAAATAATGTGTTTGCTTTAATAAGTTGGATAGTTAATGCTGATGACCCTTCTAATTATTCAAATATTAGTTATGGATTAACTTTAACTTTAGGAGAAGGAAGCAATGAGACTTATATTAAAAATGCTGTTCCTTCTTTGACTATTGGACCTCTAATGAACCAGACTGTGTATTATTTTAATTATACTTCTTGTGATTTTGCAGGAAATTGTAATACTTCTAGTGCAAGTTTTACTACAATAAGTCCTGCGAGTGTTGGAGTAACAAGCACCGGTGGAGGAATTTCTTGTATTCCTAGTTGGGAGTGTGATGTTTGTTCTGGTGCTGCCGTGGGGCAAACAGGAACACAAACATGCAATGATTTAAGAAAATGTACTTCAATAACAACTAAAACTCAATCGTGCACTGTTCAGGAGTCTTATTTTAAGCCTAAAGAACCTACTGAACCTGAACCAGAACTTCCTAAACCTTCTGGGGGGGAAGGTGGAGACAAGGATTGTACATCAAACTGGCAATGTTCTGAATGGAGTGAATGTCGTGTTGTTTACAATTTAGAAGATATAATTAAAGGAAGAACTTTATTAAAAGGAGAACAAGAAAGATTGTGCAAAGATACTAAGAACTGCAATTATGACAAAACAGAAAGACAAGAATGTTCTACAAAACAAGCAATTTATGCTCAAAAAGTTGAGAAATGCTTTGATAATTTCCTAGAAGTGTTTAACGAGGACAATGTTTTAATTTCAAGATTGAAATTAATAGAAGGGCAATACGAGCAATTAAATGTCCAGATGCTGTTTGATGAAGCTGGCTATTGTCCATACTGCTTTGACGGGCAGAAGAATTATGATGAAGATGAAATTGATTGTATTTATGAATCAGGAAGAAATTGCCCGGTTTGTAGCCAAGAAGCCCCATTCTTGAGACAGAATTACTCATTAATGTTAATAATCTTGCTTGCATTAACCTTATTATGCTTCTTGTTTATAATATGGTATTTGTTTTTATTAAGAAAAACAAAAAAGAGAATTAGTAGAATAACTAAAATGAGCAAATTTAGTTTAAGGAAATCTAGACATAAATAAGTATGTAGAGTAATTGTAGAATAACAAAAAACATTATATTAATAACTTATTTTAATTGATAAAAACACAAAAATCTATAAATTCTTTGTGTAGTAATCTTTTTAAAGTTGTTTTTCTAATTATAACTATAAAAAAAGAGTTATTCTACAGAAGAGGCTCTATAAGATTACTTAAAAAGATGGTGTATAAAAAATTTTTGAAGAAACAAGGTAAAACCTTTGGCCCTTATTATTATGAGAGTTATAGAGAAGGGGATAAGGTTAAAAAAAGGTATATTGGTGATAAAAAGGAATATAATTATTGGTTGAAAAAAAAAGATAAAAAAAGTCTCTTGAAACAACCAAAATCTAATAGAAATTTATCTAAATTTTTATTTATAATTTCATTATTGTGCTTAATTTTTGTTATTGGATTTAGTTTGGGTAATTTTACTAAAGTTTCTCTCTATAGTTTTACTGGTTTTGCTGTTTCTGAAAATGTTTCTGAAATCAGCGAATATTCGTTATATGGTGATTATGAAGATGAAGAAGTTATAGAGAGTTTTTCAAAAGAGGAGATTAGTTTAGAAATTAAAGAGCCGCCAAAATTAGAAGGAGAAACTATCTCTAAAAATAAGAATAATAGAATGGAGTTTAATGCAGGAAATGCAAAAATAAGATTGTATTTTGATTTATTAGATTATGAGGATTTTGTAGACAATGTACAGGGTTCTGAAAAAAATACAAAAAAATCAGCAGAAACAAAATCTGAAAAAACAAATGAAAATTATGTGGAAATTATCGAAGTTTCTGATAATGTAACAGAAGAAACACCACAAACAACAGAAGAAACTAAAAAAGAAACAATAGAAACACCAGAACAAGTAGAACTGCCTGTAGAAGAACCAGTAGAACAACCTGTAGAACAAGTAGAAGAAGAACCAGAACAAGAATCAACAGAACGCACAATAACCGCTTCATCTGAAAGCGGAGAATCATTTGAATCTTCATCAGAATCTTCTGAAAGTTCTGAATCTAGTGAGACACCCGAACCCTCAATTACAGGAGGGGTAATTAAGGGTTTTATTGGTTTTGTTGGAAAGGTTATTGGGGTTGATGAACAAACCATAGAAAATACTGAAAATGTAGAAACTGTTAAAGAAAAGATTGAAAAGTTAAAAGAAAAAGATATAGAAAAAATTGAGGAAAAATCAAAAGTAGAAACTGAAAATTTTGATATAAATGTTGAAGAAACTAAAACAGATGAAGGACAGGGATATAAGTGGGGTTATGATTTCAAGCTTAAGAATTTAAAGTTTATGGCAAAAATTGATGTCAGTTCTGATAAAGCTGTTTCAATTTATAATGATGATACTTTAAAGATTGGAAATAGTTTATTGAGTTTTTCGGATTTAATTGATGAAGGATATACAATTAGGTTTGAAAAGCCTGCTTTGGAAATGGAAGTTGAAGGGCAAGTAGAAGAAAAGCCACAAATAGAACAAACAACAGAAGTTACAGAAGAGCAAGTAGAAGAAATACCATTAGAACCTTTAGAGCAAATTCCAGAAACCCCTGTTGAAAATGTAGAACAACCTGCAGAACAAGCAGAAGAGTTGGCAGTAATAACAACAGAAACACCAACAGAACAAACAGGAGAATCCGTAGTAGAAGAACAAGCACCCGAAACACCAATAACAGGTAATGTTATTAGTGGAATAACTGGAAGAGTTTTTCAGGCAATTGGCGGACTTTCAGCAGAAGATGCTCAGATTAAGGATTTAGAATATAAAAATACAATAACAGTTTATATTGAAAGAGATTTTACAGATAATAGTGAAGGGATAAAGGTTGGGGATATAATTAATCTTGACCCTACTTTGGTTATAATAGAGGCAAGCCAGGCAGAGCATTTGGATGAAAATTATGATTTTATTGAAGATGTTTATGACATAATAAAAGCACAGGATGATAATTGGACAACAATAAATAATAATGAATATGTAAGAGTCACTTTTGAGAGAAATCTTACAAGCGAAAATGATATAACATTATATGCAAGAAGTGCAGATGGAAATCCTGTCCAGATTGAAGTTTATAGAAAAGATGGAAGCGAGCTTATAACAAGGTTTGAAAGCATTTCAGGAGAAAATACTTACAAGGTTTATTTAACAGGGCTGGAAGAGGGAGAAAGCACAGATGTTTTTGATTTGAAGATTTTAGGAAATGTTGAGATTGATTATATTGTAGACCCTAACACTATATCTTCATGCGGAACAACAATCAGCTCTTCTGGAACTTGGACAGTTACTGCTGATTTGGGTCCTGCTGAGGGCGAATGTATAACTGTTCAGGCAAGCAATGTTGTGATTGACTTGGCAGGGCATACTATCTCTGATTGTGACTGCGATTCCGCAGGTGCTGCAATTTCTAGCACCGGCGCATATAATAATCTGACTGTCAAGAATGGAAACATATATGGTGCAAGAGCTGGAATTGAATTCTTTGGGAATAACGGGAATTTTACAAATTTAAGTATAACCACTGGTGAGGAGATTGATTTTTGGTCAACGGGTTATGGTATTTTCCTTTTGGGAGCAAACAACAGCTATATCTCAGATTCTTATATTAGTATTCATAGTGTTGGGGTATATTCTGAGGCGGGGGATAGTTATGGCGTGCACATAGAGGGGGGGTATAATAATATAGTTAGAAATGTGATTTCAACTGAAAATACCGGATATGACTGGGGAGTTGGTTTTTCTCTTGTTGGTGGGAGCAATAATACACTTATTGATTGCTCTGGAACAGGTAATGGTAATGGTAGTGGTGGTTATACTGGGGGGATAGGTATTATTCTCTGGGGAAGTTCAAACAATAATTTAATTGATTCAAACTTTTCTGGTAATTATTTTTTCGAGGATGTTGGTTCTTGGAGTTATGTTTCTAATGCTTCAACAAACAATGTTTTACTTAATTGTTCATATACAAATGAACAAGTTCAGTCTTCAAATCAGCTCATCAGAAAATGGTACTATCAAGCTTATGTGAATGATACTGCGGGAAACTTGGTTTCAGGAGCAAATGTGACTGCTGTTAATAAGACAGGAGCATATAACTTTAATTTAACATCTGATGCCGAAGGAAATACTGAAATTGGAGAGATTATTGATTATGTGAATAATGGGGGAACAAAAACTTTCTACTCGCTGTATAATCTGACTGCTGAAAGCGGAGAAGAATTATTGAGCCATACTTTAAATGTAACCTCTACTCAAAATAAGATGGATGATAATTTTGAGTTTACTGCTGCAGCTGCTGATACTTCATATCCTATTTTCAGCAGCCCTTGGGATAATAATGGAACTTTAACTAATTCGGGAACAGGATTGTTTAACATAACAATTGAAAATACAAATGGGACTGTCTTGCTGGAGATTAATAATACAAATGTAACTGCAACTAATCTTACCTCTAATGTTTATAATGCCTCAAAAATATTGACTGCTGGAACATATACCTACAGGTGGCATTCTTGGGGAAATGGAAGTTCTCAATTATATAATAAGAGTAATGATATGAGTTATACTGTTTTGTCTGACACGACAGCTCCAAATGTTACAATTAATGCTCCTGCTAACACTACTTATTCTTTAAGCTCAATTAACTTTAATGTAACTGCTGTTGATGATACCGGAATGAGTGGTTGTTGGTATACATTAAATTCAGGTGCTACAAATTATACTATGACAAATACAACTGCTGTTGCTGATTATAATTATACTAATAGCAGTATTGGAGATGGAAGCTATACTGCAATTTTCTATTGTAATGATACAACAAATAATGTGAATAACTCTGAGAGTATAAGTTTTAGTGTTGATACAATTGCCCCGGTGGTTTCAATAGTTTATCCTCTTAACACAACTTATAATGTTAATGTTTCAGCTATTAATTATACTTCTTCAGAAACAGGAAATTGTTGGTATTCAGTAAATAATGGAGCGAGTAATTCAAGCAGTGTTTCAGTAGGAATAAATTTCACAAATGTTGCTTCTGCTGAAGGAAGCAATACATGGGCAGTTTATTGTAATGATAGTGTTGGAAATGAAAATTCAACAAGCATTACTTTTTTTAAAGATATGATTGCCCCAACTCTGACAGTTATCTCTCCAACAGCAACTCAGACAACTTCAACAACTGTGTTTAATGTTTCTGGGAATGAGAATTTGAGTTGGTGTGGCTTGTCTCTTGATGGTGCTGCAAATATAACTATGGATTCTGTTACTGAAACATATTTCACATATACCAATTCTACAATGAGTGATGGAACTCACACTTTGAGATTTACTTGCAATGATACTGCTGGGAATTATGGCACAAAAACAGGAGCTTCATTCACAACAGACACATCTACTATAACTGTATGCAGAACATTGGCGCAGGCAAATACAGTTTATACTCTTCAGAATAATCTGGCAACAACTGGAAGTTGTTTGACTGTTTCTGCTAATAATATAACAATTGATTTGAATGGGTATACAATTGACGGAGATAATGGAGCAGGTGATAAGGGTATGCAAATTTCAGAGTATAATAATACAAAGATAATCAATGGATGGATAAAAGAATTTGGAATCGGGATAAACACAACAGGATATAATGGAAACTTTACTAATTTGACAATAAGCTCATCTGCAACTTCAATGGATAATTTCTATGGGATATATTCTCTTGGAGGAGGAAATAATTATATTGGAAATAGTAACATAACTATTCTTTATTATGGTGAATATGCAAGTGTTTATGGGGCTTATTTCAAATCTAATTCAGGAAATATTATTGAAAAATCAACTTTATATGCAGATTGGAGTCTGGGTGGGGGAGGTGGAATAAGTTCATATGGATTGTATTTAGTTACGAGCTCAAACAATAGAATAATTGATTCAGATTTAGTAGGAACATCAGAAAATGGAGATGGAGAATATCCAGTATACTTTACATCAACTTCAATAAACAATACCCTATTGAATACAACTTTAAGCGGGACAGAAAGTATTGCTTCTGGTTCATCATTGACTAGGAAATGGTATTATCAGGCAAATGTAACTAGTTATTATTCAGGTGCAGGAGTATTAAATGCAAATATAACTATATATAATATTTCAGGTGCTTATGAGCTTAATCTTACAACTGATTTAGCAGGAGCAACATCTAAAATAGAAATAATAGAGTATGTAAAAGTTGGAACAATTAAGACATATGCTACACCTCATACAATACTAATAATAAACAGCACATATTTTCCAAAGTCTTATTCTTGGAATGTAACAGCACAGCAGAACACTCTTGATGCTGAATATTTAATAACAAGCCAGTCAAATATAACATTAAATTCAGGATGGAATTTAATATCTCTTGATATGGATACACAAGAAGCAGGAACAGACAGGAATATCTCATTAGTAAGCGGGTGGAATTTAATTGGGTATTCTGGAGATATTAATTTAAGTTTGGCAGATGCTGTTTTCAATAATGGAAGCAATTCTTATACTTGGAATGAATCATTAGCAAATGGAAAACAGCAGGCATATCTTGCTTATTATGATACAAGTTCAACAACACCAAGTGCAAGAAAATATAAATATTTATCAGCAGAAAGCGGATTAGATGATAGTGCATTTAGAAATAATAAGGGGTATTGGTTGTGGGCGAATCAAAGTGGGAATTTGACATTGCCTGGGGTGGGGGGGACGATGAGCGGGGAGAGTTATAGTTGGGGGAAGTTGAGGTTTATGAATAGTAGTGGGAGTGAATTGAATGTGAGTGAAGCGGGGACAAGTGGGTGGATAAGAACTAATCAAGAAATAGCTTTTTATGATACAGATGTTGAAGCTTTTGATTATGTTTCTTCGTCAGGTAACTTAAACTCTTGGAGGGGCTACTTTGTTTACAGCAATCAGGACAACATTACTTTAATTAGACAGAATTAAAAAATAGAAATAAGTAGTTTACTAAGTGTTAGGATCATCAGCATTCCAAAGCCATTCATAAGAAATATAATTTAAGTCATTAACATCAACACTTCCATTTCTGTCTATGTCTGCATAAGCACCTAAATCATTAACATCTGCTCCAACATAACTACCAAATCTGTTTGGATTAGAAGTATTATCTTTTCCATATTCATTTGCATAAACTGCAAAGTCCAAGAAATTAACTTTTCTGTCTCTGTTTAAATCAACGTGATTAAACTTTTTTATAGGTATTTGATCATAAATGCCTGATTGATTAACTAAGGGGGCTAGTTGAATCCATTGCCCATTTATATATTTAACATCCCATTTATTTTTTATGTTATTAGAATCATTAATATCATCTAAACCATATCTCTCTGCTATTATATTTTGCCATTCTAAATTGGTATTATCTGTTATCTGAAATTTTATTTTATTTTGGCAAGTTACCGGTCCATTTACAACACTAAGTTTTGTATTTAAAGTAGTTGTACTATTAATTGGTCTACAATCATATTGTAATTCCTCAGTGTAAGGAGCAGAATATATTTTCAACCAGTTAGGTTCTGGATTTTGTGGTGCTCCTGACCATGGAGCATCATAGATATCATATAACTCGTTAGCATCTTGAATATTTTGATTGTACATAATGCTTCCTCCAACACCATTACCAGAAACTCCATCTGAATTATATATTTTTATCTCACCACCATAAGCCGCCCCTCCAATAGCCAAAGCAGTTCCTAAAGCTAAAACTTTAGCATTATCTTTGACAGCTTTCCAGCTTTCTTTTCCAACTTCTTTCACCTTACTTACAATTTTCTCAAGTGTTTGTTTCATCTTATTATTAATAATCTAAATTATTTAAGTTTATATGTTTTATTATAAGAAGGGAGATTTATAAATGTTTGGGTTTGTTACTACTTTTTTGGAGTTAAATGAGAAGATTTAAATATACATCAAGTTTTACTCCTTTATGGCTCCCAAATTTAATAAGGAGTATTTAATAGGAGAGAAAGTACTTGGTTTTGGATTGAATAGAAGGATCTTTCCACTACAAGAAGAGGAGGTAAGAAAATTAAGAAATCTTTCAAATAAAGAACGAGCACTTCGTTTTAATGGCCTTGCAATAACTGATGAACAAGGTGGTATTGTTTTTGAAGATAGAAAAAGATATCCCCAACATTTTTTCCCTTTATCTGTTGTAGATTATACAAAAGCATTATATAACTTTGAAAGATACAGCCAACCAATTCCAATTCTTTCAGTAGATAGTCATGATGTATTGAAGTGTGATTTTAGATGTCAAGATTGCTTGTCTGCTCATGGAACAAATTTTCCTATAAAAAATTTTCCTAAAGATAATTTTAATATGGACTCAGAAACATATAAGACGATTTTAAAATCAATTGCAGATTATTCTAAGAAAAGAGGATTTATTGGGGTAAGATTTGAACAATCTGGAGAGGGCAATCCGGATTTTTATAAGCACAGACAAGATATTTTGAGATATGCAAGAGAATTAGAAATGCAAAGTGTTTATGTAAGTACGGGAAGTAAAACAACTGAGAATTTAATGAAGACATTAGTAGAAAATGCTTCTTTTATAAGAATTAGTTTTCCTGGAATTGGGGAGGCATATAAACATTATTCTAAACAGGGGGTATTTACATATGAAAATTCTATAGATAATATAAAAAGAATTGTTAAAGAAAGAGAAAAACAAGGAAGAAAAGAGCTAATGGTCGGTGCAAGAGTGGCACTACGAGCAGAACATAGCGATAGTTATTTTAATTTTGCCAATAGACTAAAAGATATTGGAATCGACTCTTTACAGATTGTAAAAATATTAGTTCCAGAAGGAAAGAAACCATCAGATTTTCCATTAGTTTCTAGAGATATTGATGATTTAGAGAAAACAGCTACTCTTGATGATGAAAGATTTAATGTTAATGTACCTCATAATTTAGACTATATGGTTTATTCTAGAGAAATAGAAAATAGAGAAGAATTTCCATCACAATGTTTTAGTGCAATGTTTCAACCAGTTTTAGCTGGCAGGAGTTTATTTGTTTGTACTATAAGTGATATTATGTATTCTCATAATTTAAAATTAGGAACATTTGTAAATGAGGAAGGAGAATTAGAAAGATTTTTATCTTCTGAAAATGTTAAAAAAGTTACGAAAGGAATACCTGCACAATGCAGATCTTGTTCAAATATTTATGATAATATGTTGCTTTTTTCATTACAAAAATTATTCAGAACAAATTCAAATCAATTAAATTTTTATGAAATTATAAAATGAAAGAATATAAATTCAATATAAGTATTACTGAAAGATGTAGTTTGCGCTGCCCTCATTGCTATACAAGAAACAAGAGCGGTTCTTTAACTACTGACGAGGTTGATACTATTGTCGGAAACTTAGAAGATGGATTAACTAGAGTTAAAATAGAGGGGGGAGAAGTTTATTGTGAAAGAGAACTTTTTTATCATACTATTAAAAAATTTAGACAAAGATTTCCGGAAGCAGAGATAAGAGCAAATTCAAATGCTGTAGCTTTTTATAAAGATAGAGACACGATTATAAGTGAAGCAGATAAATTATATTCTTTAGGAGTAAGAAGATTGAGAATTTCTTTGGATAAATTTCATGAAGATGGCGGAGCTGATCTTAAAAAAGTATCTTCTATACAACCAATATTAGAAGAAATAAAACATCCTCTTGATGTAAAATATATGTCATTAACACAGGCATTGGCAATAGGAAATGCAGAATATTTACCAGAAGAGCAAAAAGAAAGAAGAAATTGCATGAATCATCCAGGATGTTTAGATAATCCATATTTTTTTACGGATATAAAGGGGAATTTATACACTTGTTGTTGGAGATTAATTCCTCCAATAGGAAATCTATTAAAATCTAAACTTAAAGATTTATATGAAAATATTAATGAAATGCAAGAAAGGCTACTTTCTGGAGATGTTAAGTTTTTAGCTACAACTCCAAAATCTTTAGATATATTAAATAATTGGGGTGAATGTATGCTTTGTAAGGAGGTTTTTTAAAATGTTGAAACAAAATAAAATACTTTTTTTTGAAACCCCAAAAGATAAATTGAGAGTATTTCAAGAACCAAGATTAGTAATGTTTTCAGAGAATAATGAAGTAGGAAGTTGGGAGAATACTCAACCTTTGTATTTTTACCCCTTTAGTTGGTTGGATTATTTAGGAAAGAATAAAGTTAGAGAATTATTTATTCAAGATTGCTTTTCAGAGATAGCTGAAAAAGAAATAAAGCTTTTAGATTCTGGAAAAGTTCATTTTGAAAAGCCAGATATACAATTAATGAGGATTGCTAAGGAAAGAGGGCATAAGGTCTCTGTAATTTGTAATCTTGAAAATTTAACACAAGAGCAGATAGAAGGTTTATCAGATTCAGATTTTGTTAAAGTTAGAGTCGGTAAAGATTATAGTAAATTATCTCTTTTGTCTAATTTACCTAATGAACAAGTTTTATCTTGCATTAAGGCATATGTCGGCGAGGGTTGTGATTACCAAAATCTCGCATTACAAGCTAGAGAAATTGGATTTGATTTTATTCATGTTGCAAAAAGACTTGCTAATAATACTGAAAATCCAAAACTATTGAGAGGAGAAAGAGAAAAAATAATGAGGTTGCAGGAACTTGAAACTAAACAATTTAGAATTATAATTCCCTCTTCATTAGAAGAGAGGTTTGCAAGGAGATTTGTAATAACCCTTCGATTAGGTAATGTTTCTTCCTGTGATTTTTCAAGATATAGATTTGTTTTAAAAGGAGATAATTTTTATCCATGTTACACTCAACAAATTTTAGCTCAGGAAGGATTTAGAAAAGAAAAATTAGGATTAAGCGAAAATAATAAAAATTGTTTAGATTGCGCTTGTGTTTATGAAAATGATATGTTATTTGATATGAAAGATAAAATGAAAAGCTATAAAAATACCAGTTTTGCTTTAGAGTATATAGAAAATGGAAAATAGAAAATTTGGCCTTGGAGTAATAATGTGTGTTTTTAATAGAGACTTCTCTAAAATATTCCTTCTTAAAAGAAATGAAGAAAAGAGAAACAAAAATAAAGCAGACTGGGGTAATGTCGGAGGAAGAGTAGAATTAGGTGAAAAATTAATTGACGCTTGTATTCGTGAAGCAAAAGAGGAAATAGGAGTAAATTTGGATCCAGAAAAGTTGAAACTTATTGAAATTAAAGAAACTCCCTATCTTACAGACGTTTTTCATGCAATTCATTTTGTATATGCTACAACATTGGATGAGAATGAGGAGATTACACTTAATGAAGAATCAGATGAATGTAAATGGTTTAAATTAGAAGAGTTGCCTGATAAAACTCTTGACCCAAAAGAGTATATTATTAAATTGGGCCTTTTAGCAAGAAAGGAATTCTTAGAAAATGAAGAATAAAAATTTAGAAGTTCGAAATAGAATAGATTTTATTGACTCTCCATTTAGATATCCTGGCCATCAAATCTACGCGCTTGATAAACTTTTATCACTTGTTCCAGATCATCAATTTTATACAGAACCTTTTTGTGGAGGAGCCTCATTATTTTTTGGAAAGCCAAAGGTTGAAGAAAATTGGTTAAATGATATAGATACGGAATTGATAGAGACATATAAGATTATAAGAGACCAGCCAAAAGAACTTATTTCTGCCTTAAGTAAAGAGAGTACTTCTGAACAAACATATAATTACTTTAAAACAGGGCCTATACCAAAAAATAGTTTTGATACAGCCGTGAGATGGTTTTACTTAAATAGAACCTCTTGTTTAGAAAAAATGAGTATGTTTTGGGAGCGTGATGATAAAATAAGGTCCGGACCTGCAGATTGGAGTAAAGGAATTTTAGAATGTTCTAAAAAATTACAAAATGTAAAATTAACATCTGGAGATTTTGAAGAGGTAGTAAACAAAGTTCCAGAAGGAACATTTTTGTTTATAGCACCCCCTTATTCAATATATCATTCTTCAGCTCAGAATAAATTGCATAAATATCCTTTTGAAAGAGAAGCTCATTTTAGACTAGCAGACATCTTAAAACAAAAAAATAGAAATGTAAAATTCATGCTGACTTACAATGAAAATGAAGAAATAAGAGATATGTATTCTTGGAATAATATCACAATAATTAATTTGCCTAATAAACTGCCCCAAAAAGAAGAAATTGTTATAATAAATTATAAAAATTAGGCTAGAGCACAAAATGGTAAAGCACAATTTGTTTATGGTTGGAGGAGCAAAGGGGGTTGGAAAAACTACATTAACTTTAGATGTGTCTTCTGAATTAAGTTTAGGAAGAATAGAGACTGGGCAAATAGTATTTGATTATGTTTTTCAAGGATTACCCCTAGAAGAATTAACTAAGTATATAACCAAAGAAATTTTTTCCCAGGATAGAAATTTAGTTTTAGATACACATTATGCTAGATATTCTGATAAAGAAGAGCCAAATAAACAATTTAAGAGGGGCCTTGAACCAGAAAATTTAGATAGATTATTGGAAAAATTTAACATCTTCTCTTGTCTTGTTGAAGTTCCGCTTTGTGAACTTGAGCAAAGAAGGAAAAATGATCCAAAGAAGAGAATAATCAATCCATTTTATATTATGCAGGAAATTGAATTTAATCGAAGAGGTTATGAACTTTATCTTAAAGAAACCAATAAAGAACCATTTATTTTAGTTAATGATTTCTATGCGACTGCAAAGGAAAATTTGATTAAATGGATTTCTAAAACTTTATAAACAACAAGGGCAATATATAGGAGACATTGTTGGTCCAAATGGCATTCCAGACGGATATGTAGATGGGCATGACTTAGGTGCTTTTTCAGACGATTGGCTGAAAGATGTGAATGATTTATAGACATACTCATGCTTTTCTGTGATGAATCATTTGAAGAACAAATATCCTTTTTAAAGTGAAACAAAAAATATACGGGTTTATAATAAAAGTGTTACAATAAATGTATCACTTTAGAAAGATTTAAATACTATAATTCTTATTATATACTATGAAACGCGAAGACCTTTACTATGTTTTATTTGAACAGCAGAAAGGAGTAGGAGAAAAAAGAGAGTTTGTGGACAGAGAACTAACAACCAAAGCTTTATCGTTTCTTCATTTTAAATTACCGATTATTATAACAGGAGTTAGGAGGTCTGGTAAATCAACTCTGTTAAGTATAATAAAAAACCAGCTGAAATTAAGAGAAAAGGAATATTTTTATATAGATTTTAATGATGAAAGATTAACTGACTTTTCATTAGATGATTTCCAAAAGATTCTTGATTTTTTGAATGAAAACGAATATAGTGAAAATTGTTATTTATTTCTTGATGAAGTTCAAGAAACTACTGGCTGGGAGAAGTGGGTGAACAGAATAAAAGAAAAACACCCTATTTTTATAACTGGCTCAAATTCAAAATTACTAAGTAAAGAGATTTCAACGGTCTTAACAGGGAGGTCAGTGAATATAAGCTTGTACCCATTCAGCTTCAGAGAGTTTTTAAAAGCCAAAAAAATAAAAACAGAAAATTGGAATATGGATCTTAAGATTCAATCACAATTAAGAAAGGAATTTCTAAAGTTTCTTTTAGTTGGTGGGGTTCCTAAAATTGTTGTGGAGAATGACAGAAGGCTCTTGAAAGAAAACTATGAAAACATACTTTATAGGGATATTATAAAGAGATTTAATAAAAATCTTGAAAAACCAATTAAAGAAATATCTATTTATTTGTTGTCAAATGTTTCAAATGAATTAAGTATAAGAGCCCTATCAAAAACAATTCAGATAAAAAATTTATCAACAGCAAAATCAATTTTAGACACATTTGAAAAAGCATTTTTATTCTTTTTTGTAAATAAATTTGATTTTTCCATAAAGAAACAGATACAAAACCCAAGAAAAGTTTATTGTGTTGATAATGGTTTTGTAAGTGAAGTCGGGTTCAGTTTTTCAGAAAATAAAGGCAGAATTTTAGAAAATTTGGTGTTTATAGAATTAAAAAGAAATGAAAAAGAAGTTTATTATTTCGCAGAAAAAGGTGAGTGTGATTTTTTACTAAGGCAAGGAGTTAAGATTGTCCAAGCAATTCAAGTCTGCTATGATTTTAATGACAAAAATAAAGAAAGGGAGATTGGAGGATTATTGGAAGCCATGGATAAATTTAAATTAAAAGAAGGATTAATTTTAACTTATGACCAAGAAGATGAGTTAAAAATTAAAAATAAAAAAATTAAAATCTTGCCTGTCTGGAAATGGTTACTGGAATAATAAAAAATGCAAGCCAGAGAAAGTTCAAGTATTTATCAACAATAAGCGGATTTGATGATACTGCATTCAGGCAGAATAAAGGTTATTGGATTTATGTTAACCAGAGCGGGAATTTGACACTTCCTGAGGTTGGAGGGAGTTTGAGCGGGGAGACGTATGCTTGGGGGAAGTTGAGATTTATGAATGCGAGTGGAAGTGAGATGAATATTACTGATGCTGGAAGCTCTCCTTATAATTGGTTTTCATTTGGTGTATTTTATTATCATGACACAGAATTTGATGCTTTTAAGTATGTTTGTGCAGGAACAGGTCCTGGATACGATCAGAATTGTAATACAATTTCCTTAAATTCCTGGCAGGGATATTTTATATATAGCAATTATGATAATATAACTTTGATTAGGCAGAATTAGTCTTAAGTATACAAATGTTTTTATATTAATTTAGCTATAAGAATATAATAAAACCATAAGGTTTATAAATGTGTTATCATAAAATAGTAACATGGTAGAAGGTAAAAAACTAGGATTGGTTGAAATCGTAACTGCTGGAGTAATGGCAGTTACAAGCCTACTTACTGGAAACGCTAAAGCTGATAATTTTAATCAAAAATTTAAATATGGAACAACTACAAAAAGTGCTACCTGTAGCCATATTATTGGTGCTGTAGAAGGTATAGATGGTTATGATGTTCCTTTTAATAGTGGTTCACCTACTCCTACTGTTGATGTATGGGTAAGAAATTCTACTGGAGATTATGGCAAGGATGCTAGAGATCCTAATAGCACTACTAAATTTTATACTATGATCTCTGGAAGAGGCATTTCAGGGACACTATCTGTTACTCCAAGCACTTCTTTATTTGTTAATGAAGACGCATTTCCTTGGAAAAACCTTACTGTTTAGATGTATAATAGTGGAGATGTAAACAATCCAAGCAATATCATCAAGGTTTATGATGCTAAAGGGGTTTATCTTGGCAGAGATACTTTGCCAAGTCTGACTGTTTCTAATGGCTTGTCATATCAGACAATAACTACTCCAACAAATTATGCAGATCTTGACAAGAATGGAAGAGTTGATGGTAAAGACTTTTCATATTTTGCTAGAAATTGGGGGAGAACTGGAATTGTTAAAGGAAGTAACCCTAACAATCTTAATGATTATGCTGATATTGCTCCTGAAACATATGATGGAAGCGGAGTATTAACTTCTTACGGCGACGGGACAGTTGATTATCAAGACCTCGGAGCTTTCTGCGAAGAATGGCTTTGGGATGCTAATGACCCGAATACATGGTGAGAAATTAATTATAGAATCATAATTCTTTAACAAAAAAATACCAATCTGAATTATACCACAAATTTGGTAGAGCGGCTATTTGTTTATAGCCATTAGAAAGATAAAAACTTTTAGCTTCTGTATGAATATTTGAGGTTTTTAATAAAATTTTTCTACAGTTTTCCTCTCTTGCTTTATTTTCTATCGATTTTAAAAGTTCTTTTCCAATGCCCTTTTCTCTGCAATCTTTTTTTATTAAAATGTCTTCAATTGTTCCTATATTACTTTTTACTGATAAGACAGATGCTCCTGCTATCTTATTGCCTTTTTACCTTTTTAGAATTAAAAAAACTGTTCCACTCTTTATTTAAAAATTCGTAGACTTCTTTAGAGTTTGTTAAACTAATTTTCATTTTCTAAGAAAAGAATACATTTATGTATTAACTTATCATAATCTTTTTCTTTTTCCCATTCTATCTTTATAAATTCTCTTAATTTTTTATGTTCTTCATAACCCCTATCTTCAAAAAATAATAAATCTTTAAATTCTAGATTTAATAAAACAGTTAAGGCTTCCTTTAAATTATCTGTTTTTTCTTTTCCAATTTCTTTCTCTATATTGTTCCAATTATTGTCTATAAAATGAAAGTGCATTAATTCATGACAAATTATCTTAACAGCACTTAATGGGTGCTCTAAAAAGCTAATCATAAACCATTTTTCCCCATAATTGTAAGGACATCTCTGAATTGTTGTTAAATAAACTGTTACTTCATCAAAAGAGAATTTGTTTCCTGTTAAGTTTTCAAATCTTTCTGTAAATTTGCTTCCAACTTCTTGCCAGTATTCTTCTACTTGCTTCAAAAAAATATTAAAATATTTTTCATATATATTATAATTTAGTTTTAAAATTGGAAGAACATTTTGGTAAGCTTCATCTTTACTTTTCCCCCCTATAAGTTTTAGAATTTTTTGAGAGATGCTTTTGGTCCATAAAGAATAACGCTTTTTATCATTTACAGCTTCATAATAATTTTCAAAATCCTTTTCCATATCAAGTTTAAAATTAATTTTCATTTTTTATCTGCTCCTTTAATTTCTTTTTTAGGATTATATTTTAACCATGCTACTGGACATCCTCCAGTGCAGTTTTCTTCACAATCATCTTCTGCACATTTTTTTGAAGGATAATAACTTAATTTTTTTCTAAACTTATAACCTATGTTTTCTGGGTTATTATATTCTTCTACAAATTCTCTATTACTCATAATTTTTCCTTTAGAAAAAACATTAAACATTGGAAATCCTGTAAAGTGTGTGCATGGTAAAATATCCCCATTGTAATCAAATACAAAATTTCTTCCTTTCATAATATGGCAAGAACCTTTAACAGCTTTATCTTCTTTTAATTCTTCTAAAATTTCTTTATTAAAATTACATAAAGGAACTGGAGAGATAAGTTTTAATTTCATATCTTTTTTTTTAGATTTGAAATATAAATAAACTTTTTCAAATGCTTTTACTCCTTCACTTGGTGATATGGTGTAGTTGCTATTTTTTGGATTTCCAATACAAGCTCCGCAAATATTAAATGTAATTGACCTTAATCTATAATTAGTTAAAAAATCCACTATCTTCTCTAAATGATTAATATTCTTTTTGCTGATGGTTGTGTTTGTACTTGTCCTTATATCTTCTCCTAAAGAATTTTCTAAACCTGTCATCGTATCAGAAAAACTTCCTCTTATGTTTGTTGTTACATCATGAGTTTTTTCGTTATAGCCTTCAACAGAAACGGAAATATACCCTACTTTACTTTTTCTTAAATCTTTTACAAAATTTTTATTTCTTAATTTTCTCCCATTTGTTACTAAACCAACATTAATTCCTTTAGAAGTTGTTTTTTCAACAATCTCAGTTAAACCTGGATAGAGTGTTGGTTCTCCCCCAATTAAAAGTAGTTGTTTTATTCCAAGTGAATATAACAGATTAATAACATCCTTTTCTCTATCTCTTTTTAGAGTTTTAGCTCTATTTTTCTGGAGATTAGAAGAAGCATAACACCAAACACAACTATTATTACAATTATAAGTTAAA